>OOBQ01000002.1_pt1 | contig 141783 bp, 178 predicted proteins | sample 1670941 | NCBI WGS metagenome assembly OOBQ01 (sample SAMN06348106, study PRJEB24527) | human gut metagenome | biome: human gut; feature: ankylosing spondylitis patient; material: feces | host: Homo sapiens | place: China | collected 2015-10 | reverse complement strand
AATATATAATATATAACAATTTAAAACAACTTTGAACTATAAGGGCTATATACCCCCTAGAAAAAAACTGAGGAACTGAGTTATTGAGGAACTGAGTCAATGATAGAGACTTAGAATCTTACTCTTGATACTGTTGAATATATGCTTATATTAAAAGCTAAGTATCAGATTATCAAATAAATAAAACACTTGCTCCCTTGAAATAAAGGGGCAAGTGTTTATTGTGATACCCATACCCCCTAAAACAGGGGGCATGGGTATGAAAAGAATTTCGTTACATTGAACTTTCAAATCGTAACTTGATGAAATCTGGCTGATTTACATCTCAACCACTACTTCATGCTTGCCTTCAGAGCAAGGAATGATGGTGCCTGAGATAGGAGTGCCATCCACTGTAATCTGCTTCACGCCCTTCTGGTTTCCGCTAGGATTCTTTACTGTGATATGGTATTCGCCACCACGGAACTTGCGGGTTACCTCATACTCCTTAGCGGTGCTTGGGAGACAAGGATCGATGAGCAAACCTTCATAATCTGGCTTGATACCGAGGATGAATTCTGATACTGTATACCACATCCATGCTGCTGTACCGGTGAGCCAGGAGTTCTTTCCTTCGCCCGGTTTGGCTGCATCCTTACCGGCTACCATCTGGCAGTTTACGTAAGGCTCTACCTTGTGAAGTGTCTGATATTTTTCCTCTACATAACTAGGCAGAATCTTGGTATAATGGCTCCAGGCATCGTTGCCTCGACCGGCTACAGTCTCTCCGATGATGACCCAAGGATTGTTGTGGCAGAAGATACCGGCGTTCTCCTTGTAACCTTCAGGATAAGAAGAAATCTCACCCATTTCTACATGATAGGTAGTGTAGGCTGGGTTGTTCAGCACCAGTCCGTGCTCGCATTCCAGTCGTTTCTTACTGCTGTCCAGTGCTTTATCGCAGAGTCCTTCTTCCAGACCGATACCAGCCATCGTACACCAGCCCTGGCTCTCAATGAAGATTTTGCCTTCCTCGTTCTCATCACTACCAATCTTGTTGCCGAAGAAATCGTAAGCGCGGAGGAACCATTCTCCGTCCCATCCATGCTGCTTCACAGCCTCGTTCATCTCATCTACAGCCTGCTGCATGCGCTCGGCTTCTGTCAAATAATCTTCCTCTGCAAGACCGGCTATTTCGCCCTCCTTGCTTTCCAAAGCTTCCTTGGCAAGCTGCTTGCACAGAGCCACATAATCCTTGCCGGTAACCACGAACAGACCGGCTATCATCAGACTCTCTGCCTTGCTTCCTTCGCCCTTGTTTTCGGTGGTCTGGAAACTCTCGTTAGGGTCCCAGGAGAAGCAGTTCAGGTTCAGACAGTCGTTCCAGTCGGCTCTTCCGATGAGTGGCAACTTGTGCGGACCCAGGTTGTTGATAACATGGTTCATCGAAATCTTGAGGTGCTCGAAGAGGCTTACTTCTGTGCCTGGCTGGTTGTCGAAAGGCACCTGCTCAGCGAGGATAGAGAAGTCGCCCGTCTCCTTGATATAGGCTACGGTACCGAAGATGAGCCAGCATGGGTCGTCGTTGAAACCGCCACCGATATCGTTGTTGCCACGTTTGGTGAGCGGCTGATACTGGTGGTAGCAGCCACCGTCAGGGAACTGGGTGCTGGCGATATCGATGATGCGCTGGCGGGCACGGGTAGGTATCTGATGAACGAAACCTACGAGGTCCTGGTTGGAATCGCGGAAGCCCATGCCTCGACCGATGCCGCTCTCGAAGAAACTTGCCGAACGCGACATACAGAAGGTGATCATGCACTGATACTGGTTCCAGATGTTCACCATACGGTCTAACTTGTCGTTGCCGCTCTTCACGGTGAAGATGTTCAGCAGGTTATCCCAGTACTGGTTGAGTTCTGCGAAGGCAGCATCCACCTTTTCGGTGGTATCAAACTTGGCGATAAGCTGATGAGCTTTCTCCTTGTTGATTACCTTCTTGGCGCTGAACTTCTTGCCCTGTTCGTTCTCCACATAGCCCAAAAGGAAGATGAGGTCGCGGCTCTCGCCTGGCTGCAGGGTAACCTCGATATAATGAGATGCGATAGGGCTCCAGCCGTGGGCAAAACTGTTGCGTGGCTTGCCTTCCATCACAGCCTCAGGCTCGGCAAACTCGTTGTAGAGTCCGATGAAGCTCTCGCGGTCGGTATCGTAGCCCTGAATCTCGGTATTCACAGTGTAGAAAGCGTAGTGGTTGCGGCGCTCACGGTATTCGGTCTTGTGATAGATGGTAGAACCCTCTACCTCCACCTCGCCCGTAGAGAAGTTGCGCTGGAAGTTCTCCATGTCGGTAGCAGCATTCCAGAGGCACCACTCTGCAAAGGAGAACACCTTGAGGGTCTTCACCTCCTCAGTCTGGTTCTTCAGCGTCATCTTCTGCACCTCAGCCCATGTATGGAGGGGTACGAAGAAGAGCACACTCGCCTCTACGCCGTTCTTGCTGCCCGTGATGCGGGTATAGTTCATGCCGTGGCGGCACTCGTAGCTGTCGAGCGGTGTCTTGCAAGGTTTCCATCCCGGGTTCCATACGGTATCGCCATCTTTGATATAGAAATAGCGACCGCCGTTATCCATCGGCACACCATTGTAGCGATAACGGGTGATGCGACGGAACTTGGCATCCTTGTAGAAGGAATAACCACCTGCTGTGTTTGAGATGAGCGAGAAGAAATCCTCGTTACCCAAATAATTGATCCAAGGCCATGGGGTCTTTGGATCAGTAATCACGTATTCGCGATTGGCGTCATCAAAATGACCATACTTTTTTTCTGCCATTGTTTTTTTAATGTTATTTCTTGGTAAAATATACTATTTTGATGCAAAGATAGTAAAAAGTTTAAGTTTCGGGGTTAGAAAACAGTTTTTTTTTGTATTTTTGCAATGAAAAGTTTGATGATTATCATCATTCTATTAACATTTTATACAGTTGGCTTATGAAAAGAAACATTTTATCACTTCTGATAGCCCTCTTTGCTACGATGCAGGTAGCGGCTCAGACATACGACAACTTGTGGAAGCAAGCTGAAATCAATGCTCAGAAGGACCAGCCTAAGAGCGAAATCGCGGTGATGAAGAAAATCATCGCCAAGGCTTCGGCTGCCAAAGATTACGGGCAGCTGCTGGCGGCTGAGATGAGGCAAATGACTCTTTGGAAAGAGATTTCTGCTGACTCGCTTTCGCCTAACTTGAAGCGGATGGAAACCGAGGTGCTGAAGGTGAACGACCCTGCAGTGAAGGCGGTGAGATATGCCGTGCTGGGCAAGGTGTATCGTGATATGAACGAAAAGAAAAGCCAGGAGTTCTTCAAGAAAGCGCTGGAGCAGCCGGAACTCCTTGCCAAGCATACCTCCACTGAGTATGTTCCATTGACGTTGAAGGGCGTGGATGGCAGTTCCTTTAGCAACGATCTGCTGCATCTCATCGGTTTTGAGGCTGACAGCAAGGAGGCGTACCATCTGCTGTACACCTATTATAATAAGGTGGGAAATAGGGGTGCGGCTTGTCTCTGTGCCTATAAGCTCATCGAGAAATACCGCCAGGACGACGTGAGAGAGGTGAAGAAATCGAAGTATCTGCAGACCATCGACTCGCTCATCCAGATTTATCAGGATATTCCGGAGGCAGGCGAACTTGCCGTGGAGCATTTTCGCTTCATGGAAGGTGCTACCGATGCCAAACCGCAGGATAAGCTCAACTATATCAACTATGCGCTGAGCCGCTGGGGTGAATGGTCGAGAATGAACGAACTGAGAAATGCGCAGAAGCGACTTACCGAACCGATGTTCCGGGTGAAGGATATGCCGCAGGTATTGCGACCTGGGGAGAAGGTTTGGGTGCAGCTGGATGTGCGTAATCTCCAGAACCTGAAAATCAGCATCTCCCGCCTCAATATTACGGCAGATAATGAGTATGATGTTCAGAATGAGGCTACCTATAAGATGCTCCTGAAGAAGACTACGAAGCTGCATCAGAAGGATTTCAGCCGCAACTACTACGGTCGGCCGGATTATGAAACGGTGAAGGATTCCATCGAAATCGGTGGCAATCTGCCGCTGGGTGCCTATCTGATGGAGGTGACTTCGGATAATACCGGCATCGCTCCGCAGCGAGAACTCTTCTATGTCAGCAATCTGGCGGTGATGATTCAGCAGTTGCCTGATGATAAGCATCGCTATGTGGTGGTGAATGCTACTGACGGACAGCCTATCGCCGGGGCGAAGATAGAACTCTACGACCAGCGGTATGATTTCAAGACGAAGAAGGACAAGCGAATAGTTCATGCCCGCTTGACAACAGATGAGAACGGAGAGGCTTACTTCAAAAATGTGGATGGAATGGTGTTGATTTCTACCAACAATGACAAGTTTACGCCAGCCAGGGACATCTATCTTAGCCGTACCCGCTATTATGAGAAGAAGGATAATGAGACTAAATATCAGGTTTATACCGATCGTGCCATCTATCGCCCGGGGCAGAAGGTACATGCCTCAGCCATTTCCTACATCGTGAAGAAGGGCTTGGATGCCAGTGTACCTGGCAAGAGCATGGAACTGAATTTTATCCTGCGAGATGCTAACTGGAAGCAGGTGGCAGAACAGAAGGTTACGACCGATGAATATGGTACGGCTTCGGTAGATTTCGAACTCCCGAAGGAGGGAAAGACAGGACAGTATTCCATCTCCGTGAATGGTACAGCAAGCGAATATTTCAGAGTTGAGGAGTACAAGCGTCCAACCTTCGAGATTACCTTCCCGAAGGTGAACGAGAAATATACCTGGGGCGACACCGTGGTGGTGAAAGCTTCAGCCAAGACCTATGCCGGAGTGCCGGTGCAGGGTGCCAAGGTGGAGTATCAGGTGACCCGCAGAAACCAACTCTGGTGGTGGGGCGCAGGATCTGCCGGACAGTTGGTGAAAACTGACAGTTGCGTGACTCGTGAGGACGGAACCTTCGACGTTGAGATTCCGCTGGAGGCTTCCTTGTCAGGAAAAGACGAGGCTGATATGAGCGATTTCATGCGCCAAGCCCGTTTCTTCAACTTCGAGGTCTCTGCCATCGTTACCGACATCAGCGGTGAGAGCCACGAGGGCGTGATGAGTCTGCCTCTGGGCACCAAGCCAACCATCCTCACGGTGAATCTTCCTAAGCGTATCGAAACAGACAGTCTGAAGACGATGACCTTCGCTTACCGCAATGCCAGTGGTATGCCGATTTCTAGTAGGTTGAAATATCGAATTGATGAGGGCGAATGGAAGGATGCCGAGGCGAATGTACCGGTTTCTATCAAGGAATATGCTTCTTCTGCATCTTCTTCCCTCGTTTGGAAATCTGGCGTTCATCAGTTGGAGGCAATCTGCGGACAGGATACCCTGCAGCAGAAGTTCACCCTTTTCAGCATGAAGGATACCCATCCGGTGGAGCCAACCACCGAATGGTATTATCAGACGGCGAAGACCTTCCCTCGTGATGGCAAGCCGGTCTATATCCAGGTGGGCTCTTCGGAGAACGGAGCGCACATCGTATATTCCATCATCGCCGGCAACAAACTGCTGGAGAAGGGTGCCTGGGAGTTGGGCGACAGCATCGTGACTCTGCCTTTCACCTACAAGGAGGAATATGCGTCGGGCATCGTACTGAACTATAGTTTCGTGAAGCAAGGCAAGTGCTATACCCGAATGATGAGCATCGCCCGTCCTTTGCCTGAGAAGAAACTGAATATCGCCTGGAAGACCTTCCGCAACCGTCTGACCCCTGGACAGAAGGAGGAGTGGACGCTGAGGATTACCACCACTGACGGCAAGCCAGCCAAGGCGCAGCTGATGAGCGTACTCTATGACAAGTCACTCGACCAGATAGCCCCGCATTCCTGGAATCTCTCCCTGGGCTTCTATCAGAGTTTGCCAAACTGCTACTGGAAGCACAACCTCACTTTCCGTTCATCTTACTTGAATGGCGTTTATCCTACCAAGTATTATGACGAGAAGCAACTGGATGTAGATAAGTTTGATGGCAAATTCTTTAGCTATTATGCTTATATGCAAGCGGTGGAACTGAGCAAGTTGGAACGTTCTTCTGGCGGAACCGTTGAGGCTGTTCGTATACAGAAAGACGAGCTGGTTCAGGAAGAAGCGAAAGTCATCAGGATTCGCGGCTCTAAAATGACCCGTGTCGGAGCGGCTGCTCCATCTGCCAACAAGGTTTTTGATGTAGTAGAGGAGATGCCGCAGTTTGCCGGTGGTTCTGGCTCAGACGCAGGACAGTTCCTCGACAAGGTGCAGGTGCGTGAAAACCTGAACGAGACCGCCTTCTTCTATCCTGCCTTGGAGAGCGACAACAATGGCAACGTAGCCATCAGGTTTACCCTGCCTGAGAGCGTGACTACCTGGAAGTTCATGGGCTTGGCTCATGACAAGGAGATGCGCAACGGTTTGCTGGTGGATGAGGCTGTGGCTCAGAAGACCGTGATGGTGCAGCCTAACATGCCTCGTTTCCTGCGTGAGGGCGATAAGAGCACCATCGTGGTGAAACTCTTCAATACTTCCGACAAGAAGGTGAACGGCAACGCCCGTATGCAGATTCTCGACCCGGAGAACAACAAGGTGGTTTGGCAGAAGACGCAGAACTACAGCATCGATGCCGAGGGCTCTGCTACCATCTCCTTTGATGTCCAGGGACTGAAAGAAGGCGTATATATTAATAAGGTGGTGGCTGCCGGTAATGGCTACAGCGATGGTGAACAGCACTATCTGCCGGTTTTGAGCAACCGTGAACTCGTGGTGAACACCCTGCCTATCACCCTGCATCAGAAGGGTGAGCAGAGCTTCGACCTGAGCAAACTCTTTCTGAACAAGGAGGGCAAGCAGGCGAAGGGCGCTGAAGAGGCAAAGGTAACCATCGAGTACACCAATAACCCAAGTTGGCTGATGGTGAAGGCGCTGCCAGCCATCAGTAATCCGGATGAGGAGGACGCCATCTCGCTGATGTCTGCCATCTATGCCAATACTATCACAAACCATGTACAGAAGCATCTCTCGCTGGAAAATCTCACTCAGGAGAGCATCCGCCTGCAGAATCAGGTGGAGAAGCTGAAGAAGTTGCAGAACCCTGATGGTTCCTTCTCCTGGTGGAAGGGAATGAAGGGCAGCCGGTATATGACTACATCGGTAGCCGAAATGATGGTTCGATTGAATGCCATTGCAGGTGTGCAGAAATCAACCGCCCGGATGCTGACTTCCGCCATCGATTATCTCTCCTGGCAAACAGCACAGGAAGTAAGAGAAATGAAGAAGCAGGAGGAGAAAAAGCAGAAGGTGAATCCTAGCGAACAGGCGCTTCATTATCTCTACATCCTTTCGATGGATGGCAGAAAGATGAAGCAGAATCTGGAGCAGGATAAGGCTTATCTCCTGGACAAGATGTCGAAGATGACTGGTGATTTCTCCATCTATGGCAAGGCGCGTGCTGCCGTGGTACTCGCTAGAAACAGCCAGCAGAATGCTGCTTACCGCGAGAAGGCAGGCGAATATCTGCAGAGCGTGAACGAATATGCCGTTTACCGCGAGGAGATGGGCCGCTACTACGATACCCGCAAGGCACTCTACAGCTGGAGAAACTATAAGATTCCTACCCAGGTATCCGTGATAGAGGCGATGCAGATGCTGAAACCGAACGACAAGCAGACCATCGAGGAACTGCAGCGCTGGCTCCTGATGTCGAAACGCACCCAGGTTTGGGATACGCCAGTGAACACCGTGGATGCCGTCTACGCCTTTATGAAGGGCAATGAGAGCAACTGGAGCAGGAAGGCTGAGAATGCCGTGCTGAAACTGGATGGCAAGCTGCTGCCGATGCCGCAGGATTCCACTACTTTGGGCTATGTGAAGACCGAAAGACCGGGCAAGGCATCTAAGCTGAGCATCGACAAAAAGAGCGATTATACCAGCTGGGGAGCTGTCTATGCAGAGTTTAAGCAGCCTATCAGCGAAATCGGTTCCATGGAGTCGGGCATCAAGGTGCGCCGTGTCATCGTTCCAGCCGAATCTGAGAGCAAGGGCAATGCGCAGGTAGGCGAGAAGGTGAAGGTAACGCTCCTCATCACCGCCGACCGCGACTATGACTTTGTGCAGATTACGGATAAGCGTGCGGCATGCCTGGAGCCGGTTAACCAGTTGAGCGGTTATCAGTGGGGCATAGGCTGCTATGTTTCTCCAAGAGACCATGCAACAAATTTCTATTTCGATCGTTTATCTAAAGGTAAGCACATCGTAGAAATGGAGTATTACGTGGATAGAAAGGGCGACTATCAGAGCGGAACTTGCATCGCTGAGTGTACCTACAGTCCGGAATTTGGTGGTCGCACAGAGACCTATGAATTGAAAGTTAATAATTGATAGTTAAAAGTTTATAGATTGATAATTTAAAATAGAATAGTATGAAACGGATGAATATATGGATGCTCTCAGCGCTGTTGGCGCTGCCTGCATCAGCACAGAAGATTACAACCCAGCACGAGGTGGTAGACTGCGGACAGGTGGTGTTCCACAAGCCTGTAACTGCCGAATTCGTGCTGAAGAATGACGGGCACAAGCCGTTGGTTATCAACAATGTATTGAAAAGCTGCGGATGTACGGAGGTAGATTATCCGAAGACGAGCATAGCTGCCGGCGAAAGTTTCGTCATCAAGGCGGTATACGATGCCAAGCAGATGGGTACTTTCACCAAGCAGGTTTGCCTCTATACCAATGCGGATGAAGAGCCGTTCATCCTCTCTATGAGGGGAAGGGTAGTGGGCAGCGTAGTAGATTTCGCTGGTTCTTACGATGAGATGCTGGGTGTCATCAAGAGTGATGCCCAGGAGGTGGAGTTTGATGACGTGAACCGTGGCGACCGTCCGGTTCAGCGCATTCATATCTTCAATCCTACCGACGAAGTGCTGGAGCCGGTAGTGATGCATCTGCCATCCTATCTTCATGCTTTCGTATCGCCTTCCCAGGTGGCTCCGCGTCATTCTGCCGAAATCAGTTTCGTGCTGGATTCCAAGAAACTGCGCGACCTGGGCTTGAACCAGACATCGGTTTATCTCGGTGAGCGTCCTGGCGATAAGATTGCGCCTGAGAAGGAAATCGTGGTATCAGCCGTTCTTCTTCCTGGTTTCGAAAACATGACTCCAGCCAAGAAGGCACTGGCTCCGAAGATAGAGATGTCTGCCACCGATCTCAATCTGGGTAGTTTCAATGGAAAGAAGAAGCTGAAGGGTGAGATTCTGATTACCAATAAGGGTAAGTCGGAACTGGATATCCGCAGCATGCAGATGTTTACGATGGGCTTGCAGGTGAAACTGAAGAAGAGTAAGATTCAGCCAGGAGAGACCGTTAAGATGAAGGTGACGGCTGTGGCTGCCGACTTGAAGAAATCGCGTGTCAGACACCCTCGTATCCTCATAATTACGAATGACCCTGACCATGCTAAGGTGGTGGTGAAGATTTATGTACAATGATTTAAAAACGAATATCGTGCAGATAGAAATAGATAACGGCAGTGGGTTCTGCTTTGGCGTAACCACTGCCATCAAGAAAGCTGAAGAGGAGTTGGCTAAGGGCGGTAAACTTTACTGCCTGGGCGATATTGTGCATAACGGTATGGAGGTGGAGCGCCTGCATGAAGCGGGACTCATCACGATAGACCATGAGCAGATGGAGGAACTGCAGGGCGTAAAGGTCTTGCTCCGTGCTCATGGTGAACCGCCTGAAACTTATGCCCTTGCTGAGCGAAATAACATTGAAATCATCGATGCTACCTGTCCTGTGGTGCTCCAGTTGCAGCGCCGCATCAAGAAGCAGTATGTCAACAATCCGGAGGCACAGATCGTGATTTTCGGCAAGAACGGGCATGCTGAGGTGCTCGGACTGGTGGGGCAGACGGAGAGTCATGCCATCGTGGTAGAGAAGTTTGAGGATGTGAAGCAGCTGAAGGAAACCGGTCAGCTGGATTTCTCTAAAGATATCTATCTTTACTCCCAGACTACCAAGAGTCTCGATGAGTTCCACCGCATCATCGAATATTGCCAGGAGCATATTGTTGAGGGCGCTGTCTTCAAGAGTTTCGATACCATCTGCCGTCAGGTGGCTAACCGCATGCCTAACATCGCTGCCTTTGCCAGCAAGCATGATGTCATCCTCTTTGTGAGTGGCAGAAAGAGTTCGAACGGCAAGGTGCTTTTCAAGGAATGCAAGAGCGTGAATGCCAACAGCTACCAGATAGAAAGTGCCGACGAAATAGATATGAACTGGTTCAAGGATGTGGAAACGGTAGGTATCTGTGGTGCTACCAGTACGCCGAAGTGGCTGATGGAAGAGTGCAGGGAGAAGATTATCAACGATAGTTCTGTTCTTTTGCTGTAAGATTTAATGCGTTGATTGTTAGTTAGTTAACCCCCTTGCTACCGCGTTTTGCGGTAACAAGGGTATAGGATAGTTTTATCGTTGATTGAAAAACTTAATATGCTGGTTATTAATTAGTTAACCTATTTGACGTTGTGTTTTACAACGTCAAATGGGTTTATCTTTTATAAACAGTCTGAAAATAAAACAGGTGATAAATCTTCTCCCGAAGACCTATCACCTTCAAAAAACAGTAATTAACTCAAAATTTATAATCTATATCATTACTACCTTATTAATATGGTTGCAAAGATACTAAATTGAAGTTTTTTTTTCAAATCTTTTTCATCGAATAAAATAAATTTATCGGCAAAAGTAGTATATTTAACGTATTTTTGCGTTAATAACCCGGCAGTCTCTTCTCTGTAGCTTATTCTGCTATTGCTTTTTGATATTGTTCCATCAGCCATGCCTTCTGTTCAGAAATGGTCATGTTGCTGTTGTCGAGCGTGATGGCATCATCTGCTTTTCTGAGTGGGGAAGTCTCGCGGTGGCTATCGATATAGTCGCGCTCCTCTACATTCTTCAGAATCGCATCGAAGTCGGCTGGCATTCCTTTCTCCTTCAGTTCATCGAAACGGCGCTGTGCTCTCACCTGTGAACTGGCTGTTACGAAAATCTTCAGTTCGGCATTGGGGAACACGGTGGTACCTATATCGCGACCATCCATCACGATACCCTTGTCTTCGCCCATCTTCTGCTGCAGTTCTACCAGCGCCTCTCTGACGAAAGGAACGGCGGCAATCGGACTAACGTGGTTGGAAACCTCTAACGAACGGATTTCCTTTTCTACCAGTTCGCCGTTCAGATAGCAGTCTGGGCGACCGGTTGTTGCATTAAACTTGAATGAGATGCTGATGTTCTTCATCTCCTTCTGCAGTTCTTCAGTCTTTACGGCTCCATCTGCTTCGAAGAGCTGATGACGCAGCGCATAGAGGGTTACCGAGCGGTACATGGCGCCCGTATCTACATAAACATAACCTATTTCCTTGGCAAGATCCTTTGCCATCGTACTCTTACCGCAAGAAGAGTATCCGTCTATTGCTATTGTTATTTTCTTCATAATTTCGAACTAACTTTAATGTATAATTTATAATCTGTAACTTACGTTCAGCATGAGACTGTTGCTACTGACGTGATATTTGCCGTAGGCAACGTTCAGATGGAAGCGCTCCAGGTTGATACCGCCACCCACAGAGAAACCGGCTCCATGACTGCTTTCCTCATCTTCTGAGGTGCTGATTTTCATCTCGTTGGCTCTCCGGAAGTTGTAGCCGGCACCTATCCACAGGCTCTCCGAAAGCAGAATGTCGGCACCTACTACGGCATGATCACGAAGACTGCTGTCCCAATGGTTCAGGTTGACCAGTGTGGCTGATACCCTGAACGGTGCGTTGGCGAAGCGTTTCGTCACACCCAACTGCAGGTCGATCGGCATCTTCTCATATTCATTGTCGTAAGCTTTCAGCTGTCCACCCAGATTCTTTGCCGCACATGAAACCGACCATTCCGTTTCCGGGTCGTAATAGTTGATGCCCAGATCCACTCCCACAGCGATAGAATTGTAATCGCCAATATACGAAGTGATGAATTTGGCGGCAATACCACCCGCAAACTTTTCACCGAGCATATAAGAGAAGTAACCCGCAACGGCAATGTCCTTTGCCGAGAACTCACCCATCTGGATGTTGTTCTCATCCGTCTCTTTCATCTTGCCGTAGTCAACAAGCTGGGCCGAAACAGCCCACGAAGCCTTGTCGTTGACAATACGGTTGAAACTAGCCGAGGCAGTGTTCACCCCCGACATATAGTTCATATAATTGAGATTGACCGTCTTGTCGTTTACTGATGACAGGAGAGCCGGATTATGGAATATGAGTGCCTCATCATCTTCTATCAAGGTGATGTTGTCGCCACCCAGAGCAGCTGCATGGGCACTCACCGGCAAGCGAAGGAAATTATACCCCGTTTGGCTCTCTTGAGCATCAATAATTGTCGCAAAAAGCGTCAATATTGCGGAAATTACATATTTTTTCATTTAAATTTTCTAATTCTTTGGCAAAGATACTGCTTTTTTCAATAATAAGAAGTAATTTTGCAATGTTTTCGTAGGAAATAACGATTTTAAACGGTTTTTATTGTGGAAATTAAGAAATCAAATAGCGCACAACTGGAAGATAAGCGGGTTACATTTTTTCTGCTGGGGTTGCTGCTGGCTTTTACTTTCATCTTCGTAGGACTCCAATATCAGAGAGGTCAGCAGGGAGATGATGACTTGTCGGAATCGATGGAAGATCTCTCACAGGATCTGGAAATGTCAGCTCGTCCCGACCAGAAAGATATGGTGAGTGCAGAGGCTGTTTCGGCTCCTGCTTCTAAGTCTATTACTCAGGAAGTGAAGGCTGCCGAGCAACAGACTCAGAAGGCACCGCAGAAAATCAGTTCTACAACCAGCGAACTGGTTATCGGCGACGGCTCGGGTGTAGTGGATGGAGCTGAGGTGAAGGAAGCGGTTCCTGAAACTCCCATTGAGAATCCGGGAGCTGAGGCTCCTATCAAACTGACCGTCGTGCAGAAGATACCGCAGTTTCCTGGTGGCTGGTCTGCCTTCATGCAGTGGCTTACCAAGAACCTGAAGTACCCTGTAGCTGCCCAGAAGAGTAAGATTCAGGGAACCGTAGTGGTATCCTTTATCGTAAACAAGGATGGAAGTGTTGCCAATATCAAGGTAAGCACTTCGGTAGATCCATTGCTCGACAACGAGGCTTTGAGGGTGATGAAGATGATGCCGAAGTGGAAACCGGGCATCGATAAAGGCAAGGTCTGTCGCACGATGATTGCCATCCCGGTAGTGTTCCAGCTATAAATTATAAATTGTTCATTGTAAATTATACATTATAAATTATACATTATTATGAAGACAGCAGATGAAATTTTAAGCATGGTAAATGAGTTTCTGGCTAATTTGCCTTACGAAAGAAAGCCAAAGTCTCTTTATGAGCCTATCAGATACGTTCTTTCTATGGGTGGCAAGCGTATTCGTCCTACGCTCATGCTTCTGGGCTACAATCTTTTCAAGGACAATCCTGAGAAGATTCTGATGAATGCCGTTGCCCTGGAAACTTATCATAACTATACTTTGCTGCATGATGACCTGATGGACAATGCTGATTTGCGTCGCGGTCATGAAACGGTTCATAAGAAATGGGATGCCAATACGGCAATCCTTTCGGGCGACAGCATGCTCGTTCTGGCTTATGAGCGTATGGCTCAATGCGATGAAAAGCATCTTGCCAAGGTGTTGAAACTCTTTACTTCCACTGCCCTGGAAATTGGTGAAGGTCAGCAGTTTGATATGGAGTTTGAAAACCGTAACGATGTGAAGGAGGAGGAATATATCGAGATGATCCGCCTCAAGACCAGCGTACTCCTGGCTTGTGCCTTGAAGATGGGTGCAATCCTTGCCGATGCTTATGATGAGGATGCTGAGAACCTGTATAAGTTTGGCGAGCAGATAGGATTGGCGTTCCAGTTGCAGGATGATTACCTCGATGTTTACGGCGATACCAAGGTGTTCGGTAAGGAGATTGGTGGCGATATCACATCCAACAAGAAGACGTATATGCTCATCAATGCTTTCAACCATGCCAACGACGCTCAGCGTGCAGAACTGCAGAAGTGGGTTGATGCCAAGGATTTCGACCGCAAGGAGAAGGTGGCTGCCGTTACCCGTCTTTACAACGAGATTGGTATCGACAAACTGGCGCAGGATAAGATTGCTTATTATTTCGAGCAGAGCAAGAAGTATCTCGATGCTGTCAGCGTGCCTGCTGAGCGTAAGGAGGAATTGGCAAAGTATGCTCAGAAAATGATGAAGCGACAGTACTAATTTCAAAGTTCAATGTTCAAAGTAATAGATACACATACGCATTTTGATGCGGAGGAGTTTGATGAGGATAGGGCGGAGGCTTTCGCCCGTGCCAAGGAAGCGGGGGTAAGCAAGGTGTTCTTGCCTGCCATCGATGTGAAGACCACACACGCGGTACTGGCATTGGCTAAGGAATATCCGGGCTATGCTTATCCGATGATTGGTCTGCATCCTGAAGAGGTGAAGGCTGACTGGAAGGAACAGCTGGCTGAACTCCGAAAGATACTGGAGGAGCATCGCATGACCGGTAATGCCTGTCAGAAGGGTGGTTCTCCTCAGTTTTCAGACTTGATTGCTATCGGAGAGGTAGGACTTGATTATTACTGGAGCCGTGAGTTCGAAAACGAGCAGCTCGAGGCTTTCGAGGAACAGGTAAAATGGTCGGTAGAAACCCAGCTCCCGCTGATGATTCATTGCCGCAAGGCTCAGAACGAGATGGTGCATCTGCTCAGAAAGTATGAGAAGGAACTGCCGGGGGGCGTCTTCCATTGCTTTACGGGCAACCAGAAGGAAGCCGAAGAACTGCTCTCCTTCAATAAGTTTGTTTTGGGCGTCGGTGGCGTATCTACTTTCAAGAGCAGTCATCTGCGTGAAGACCTCCCTGCTGTAGTTCCTCTGGATCGCATCGTTCTGGAGACCGACAGTCCGTATATGGCGCCTGTTCCTTATCGCGGCAAGCGTAATGAGAGCGCTTTTGTGGTAGAAGTGATGAAGACGCTCGCCAAGGCTTATGGCATAAGCGAAGAGGAGTTTGCCCGACAGACCAACCTCAATGCAGAGCGGGTTTTTCCGCTATCCGTATCGCAAGTATAGGACGCAAGCGTTCAAAACTCCTTAAATAAACATAAAAAAACAATGAAAGTTATGGTATTTCGGAGGAAAAGCAATAATTTTGCACTTCGAAATTGTTGCAGCAGCATGTTGCGGCGATTAAGAAGAGTTCTTCGGAATATGGAAAGGTGCTCGAGTGGCTGAAGAGGCACGCCTGGAAAGCGTGTATTCCCCTAAAGGGAATCGGGGGTTCGAATCCCCCTCTTTCCGCAGAAATCACTGAAAATTAGGTGTTTCCAAAACATCGTATTTTATCCAACTAAGTAGAATCCTGCACATTCTTGCACATTTTTGCACATTTTTGCACAATTCTGCTTGCAAATAGCTTGCAAATGATAACAACGAAACTATACTTAGATACAAGAGCGGTCAAGGACGGAGAGCCTGCACCGCTCAAAGTTGCCATTACGAAGAAGCGACAGGCAGCTTATATTCCTCTTGGTGTCAAATTGAAAAAGGAACAATGGGATGTCAAGAAACAAAGAATAGTTGATGCGCCAAACAAGCAGAGATTGGAAATATTTGTCAAGAACAAATTGGTAGAGATTGAAAATGCTATATTGGAACTGCAGATGAAGGGAGAACTTACTAAACAGACTTCAACGCAGATAAAGAATAAGGTTGTGGCCTATCTAGACCCTGATGTTAAGAAGAAAGACTTATTTATAAATAGGTATATAGAATATATGAATAGTCGTTCAGCACAAAGGACCAGGGAAATATATGCAACCACTTTGAAGAAGATGCGCGATTTCGATAGCAAGGTAGATACCTACGCTTTTGAAGATATCTCAAAGGATTGGCTGAAAAGGTTGGATGCCGAGTTGGTAAGACAAGGGTTAAAGAAGAACTCCAGGAATATACATTTCAGAAACATACGTGCCGTTTTCAACGATGCTATCGATAATGAGATAACCAGCCATTATCCGATGAGAACATTCGATATAAATCCGGAACAGACAGAAAAACGTTCTCTTTCTGTAGATGAACTACGTACCTTATTTAATTATAATGTGCAGCCATGGCAGCAGAAGTACCTGGATTATTTCAAGCTTACATTCTTCTTGATCGGGATAAACCCTGCCGATATTCTTAATTGTACGGATGAGAATGTTGTAGATGGAAGATTACTGTATAGACGAAAGAAGACCGGAAGACTGTATAGCATCAGACTGGAACCGGAAGCTATACAGATAATAAATAGGTATAGAGGAAAGACAAAGCTAGTCAATTTCTCAGAGAACATGAGAAACTACAAGCAATTTGTGTGCAAGGCAAACAAGGGACTAAAGGCAATAGGCCCTGTCACTAAAGAAAGGAACGAGAAAAAGAAAGCTCATGATTTTCAGAAGGAATATCATACAAAGCATAATCCTCTGTTTGAACACATCTCTCTGTATTGGGCTAGGCATACGTGGGCAACAATAGCCTTCTCCATAGGAATACCCGAAGAAATCATTGCCGAAGCATTGGGACATTCCCATGGAAACAGGACAACAGCTATCTATATTGACAAGAGTGTTGCCAATATAGACGCTGCAAATAGAAAAGTATTGGATTACGTTCTATATAAGGAGCAACCAAAGGACTAACCCTTGGAAGCTCCTTTCGAACCAATTAAATAATCAGACCATTGTCTCTCATGAAGTTCACCATTGCCCTGTTCTGTGGCAAAAGGGCAGGGATATCCATTCTGTTAGCCTTATACAAGTTGGTAGCAGAATTATACATATCCCAGGCAGTTACAAACTCCTTATCGTGATAGGCCTCCAGCATATCCTCTGTGAAGAGTGTAATCTGTGACTGATTGAGAGGGTAGGTGATATTCTCACGAATAGACTTTCGTGATGTATCTGCCTTTACTCTGGTAGCTGTCATCAGTCCAATGAGCAAGAACATCTGTTCTGCAGTAATACGTGTCTCCTTCATCTTGGCAATACGCTCACGATCAGTCTCGATGATGTGCCGGGCATCGACCAGCCATGATTTTAATGTATCAAGCATTGCTGCCACTTCCATACCGGAACCCTTCTTTCCTTTTTCAGAATAGCTGGACATATACAGTTCTGGAGAGAGCATACACTGATTGTGGCAAATCATCACATTCGGACCGAATCCAATCTGAATACCTTTCTGATGGAAGGCTACGGCCACATTAGTAGTAGTCTCATCATTATCAAAATCAGTGATACGAATATTGGCATAAACTCGGCGGAGAATATGCGCCTCTACCGCATGCTGACCTTTGACCGCTTCCACTTGTGGGAGGCGAACCACTCCAGGCGACTGACGGTCTCTGTTCTGTGCTGCAAACATATCATAAACCTCCACATTGTAGCCGAGCTCTGTACACTCATCAATGACCTTATTGAAAAGGTCAAAGTGATAGATGCCACGGAGCGGATTTCCGTAAACATCATCCTCACGGTGTGTGCGACTCAACTGTTCGAGAGTGATAGCTTGGGTCTTGGCTTTCTCGAAATCAAAGAACTTGTCTTCATTAACTGAAGAAGGAACTGCTACCATATCCTCGGCAGCCTTACTCAAATTTGTTGCTGTTGTCATAATCTTTAATATTTTAATTGGTTACAAATTATTTCAATGAAATGCCTGCTTCTTCAAGAAGCTTGATTCTCTCTTCCTTTGTTGCTTTTGTCAAGTTTGTCTCTTTGACAAAATTCCCGGCAGAGTCTCTTGTTATAAGAAAAACATAGTCGGCATGATTGATCCAACTTCTCTGACACTCCTCACGATAGGCACTGGCCTCCTCGTAAGTCTCAAACCCGCTCTTTGTGTCATACATTGAATCATCGCGGGTAACATACAAGCTACTAGTCTTCATTTTTAATCTCAATTATGTACATTAATTCTTTCTCTAAAACATCCTTGTCTTGGTAAGGAGAATCGTACTTATATACGACTGCATCATCAAGATAAGTTCTTACTCCATCAATAAAACTATCCTGTGATACTGAGTTGTCTGTGATATAGGCTGCCAGGAAGAAACCGTTTCGTTCCTGTGCATCACCTAACCCAACTGCACCAAAATGACTTCTGAAAGTAGTGCCCTGCAACTCGTCGCATGAGTACTGAATCATCATATTCTTCATCATTTCAAAGAATACTGCTACTTTAATTGCTTTCATATAAGTGACTTAACCGTGATGTCGAGGGCTTATTCTATTAATGTTTGTTTGCTATATCAACTAATACTGCGATAAAGATAAATATTAACGTATCTATGACAAATATAGTTCCCATATCAGACCTCCTTGATTATACCATACTTATTTTCTTTAGAATACTCAATAAATCCCTTGTCATTAAGTGATTTCAAAACTCTTTCTAACTGGAAATCTGTATAGTCACTGTAAAGAACTAAATCTTCAAATGAAAATAATTCTCCATCGGAAGCATATAGCTTTATCTCCTTTAACACTCGACTTTCTTGAAAAGTAAGCTTTTTGATTTCCTTAATTTCTTCCATCTTTATAAATTTTAATTGGTTCAACATAATCTGTGGTTAGTCAAAATAACCACTCTTTCCATATGCAAAGGTACAAAAAAAGTGTGGTATATGCAAATATATCACACTTTATTTTAGTTAAAAATACTAAATTTAACTCATTGGGTATCAAAGAGTTATACGTTTTTGTAGATGCTGCTTAATGTAATGATTTTTGTAGCTTCGCCGACTTTGTCAATCAGATTGGTTACGGCTTCATCCACTTCACACAAAGCATTATACACATCGTTTGGGATATTTCCTGTCTCCAAATCATTACTACTCATTTTCCAAGTCTGGTTTAGCTGCCTTGCAGCATCCACCATTAATTTAATGTCCGTCATATTTCTAAATTTTAAATGAATATCCTACTAACTGCCTGGCAGAGCCATCCCATCATATAGCAAGGCTCTTCGTCTTTCAAGTCAATACCTAGTGATTCGCAGATATGAGTGACAACATGAAACATTTCGTGTGTGGCAGTATTCACAAACTCATATTCTGATGTGGTCCTGCTAATAGCAACCACACTCTTTCTACCTGCAAGATTGGAGTAGGTTAGACCTGTGTTCGGCATTCCTCGTAAGCAATGCTCCCTTGCGCTTTCGACTGCCTTTTCTGTGCAGCCTATCTGCACAAGGGAGTTGCATACCTCATCGGTATCAGATGATTCCAAACCGTAAAACACAAGAACTTTCCAATCGTACTTTTCTAGATATATCTCTTGACTTATCATAAAATATCATCCCATGGAATGCCGATGCCATTATGGTTGCAATCGGCATAAAATCTGTTGAAGATGAAACCATCCTTCTGGTCGGTATCATCAACCATATCTTTCACGAACAAAGCCATATGAGCTTCGTCCTCGATGGAAGACTTATAGAAATCAGCCTTAACCATGTTTGCCACATAGACATGATCATAGCCTACATTATTTTCAAGCGTCACTCCCTGCTTGGTAAGGATGGATTCAACCTTATCCTTATCCATATAGTCAACCTCCTCATCCTTTTTGGTGACAGGGTTGTATTTTCTCATCTGAGCAACTGCCCACTCACAAGCCTTTTTGTTGAAGTGCCAGCCATTATATCTCAGATATGCTATCATTCCTTCTGGCTTCATATCGTAAGCATCCAAAGGCATTCTACATTTTCCCATAGCTCTTTCTTTTAAGGGTGGCAGGGAAAAATCCCCACCACCGAATTAAACATTAGTAACGTCCACCGCCACGGCGACCATAGTAGCGTCGCTCTCCATAGCGGTCTTCGTCACGCCAATCTTCATCGTCCCACTTGTCACGATAGTCTGGCATTGGCATACGATTACCCATACGCTCACGCTTCAGACTATCCAAGCACTTCATAACCTTGCCACCTGCTCGAACCATTTCCTCGCAGTTGTCAACAAGCTCATCGAACTTGTTTTCCGTAATTTCTACCATATATCCCATAGCAATTACTTTTTAAAATTGTTACCGCTCAAAGCCTTAGACAGCATGGATTCAATATTGGATAGCGTTCCCTTCATGCCGCTGACCTCTGATTTGAGGTTATTGATGTCTTTTTCCTGCTGCTTTTCCTTAGCAATCTGTGGGTTGATTCTAGTGAGCATTTCCTCGCAGGAGCTTATAACTCCATTGTGGTAATCTACACTTTCCACGACTCCCTTTGAATGTCGCAACATAGCATCAATCTCTGCGCACATAGCTTCTCTGCTGTCACTGACAACAACACCTTCATTGCCGAAGTTCACTATCTGTGCCGTAGATGGCAGCTTTTCGAAATTGACCTGCTGGTCTTCTACTTGTACCTTAACATCAACGGTCGTCTCCAATGTCGGAGTCTGTCCTGGCACGTAGCTAGGATATTTCTGCTGAGGATTGCTGACCGATATTACTTGACCGATTCTTAGAGTCGGCTTTTCTCCTCCCTTGTCTAAGATGTAGAAGAGAGAAGACTGTCTTAGTCCTTGAAACATTTTCTTTCTCTTTTAAAGGGGCAGACTTTTCAGTCTGTCCCATAGTTAATACTCTGTTAGCCGCCTGTAGGCTGCTGAAACCCAAGCAGTCGGATAATACCGCTCTTCTTATTGATGTATGCCAAAGCCTCCGTAGTTTCAGAAACGTTAGCTCCCGTCACTGCCTTTCCCACATGATCAACAACTGGCACCTTTGTTGTGCCGGAAGTAGTTCCGCTAGTGTTAGCAGTTCCGTTAACAGTGGTCGAACCACTATTTGGAGTTACGATTGTAACAGGAAGTGTCGCACTTGCAGCGGCAACTCCTTGATGTATCTTCAAGAGTACAATGCACTCGCAAGGCAAAGCATTGTAGTAGCAAGGATTGATACCATAATCTACACTAGCATCTGTGACCTGCTGAGCATTTGTCTTCAGCTCATAGATACCGCCTACATCAATAAGTTTGATTTGGTTTCTCTGACCGATTGGAATAAATGGATTGAATGGATATAAAGGGAACATAGTTACCTCCTTTCCTAACAACCGCATCCTACAGTTGAACGAGAAGCCGCTACATCACCTGCATAAGCTCCCATGGCGGCAGCAGTATAAACGTCCTTGTTGAATACTCCGTACTGAGGGTACTGAACACTGATGGTATTAGGCAACTTGCACTTGATGCCAGCCACCTCTGCCTGCAGTGCAGCCAAAGCTGCATTTACTGGTGTGATAACCTGTGCCTGATAAGCCTGCAAAGCCTGTGTCTGATGCTCGTTTGAAATCTGAGCAAGCAGGGCACTATTCTTCTCTCTCAAAGCATCGAGCTTATCCTGCATTGCCTGTGTCTGCATCTGATCCAACTTAGCCAAGACAGACTGATTGTTAGCATCAGCCTTGTCACGGAGCATCAAAGCATTGGCATTTGCCGTATCATTGATGGCGTGGGTCTGCTGACAGATAGACAACTTGAGGTTGCCATCCATTGCAGTTATGGCGTTATTGGTCTTGCAGCAGCATTCTGCCAACTGAGTAGCGATGGCATTGTTACCCTGCATGATAGCAGTCAAAATCTGATTAGCATTCATGCCCATCTGATTGCCGAGGTTGCAAATCTGATGACCTAAGCCATTGATTGCAGCCATGACTGCGTCACTTGATGTGTTGAGGGCTGTAGCCAAGCTCTGAACGTCGAAACCATTGCGCTGAACAGCCTGCATGATAACGGCTGTATTGGCATCATTGTTAAGCATTGGCACAACACCGCCCTGTCCGTTAGAACCCATGCAGCGATTACCTCCGAAGAACCCCATACCATTATTGCCCATAAGGATGAACAAGAGGAGGATTGCAAAGATGTCTTCACCCCAACCATTTCCGTTTCCACGGTTGTTCAAGAGTGCAATAAGACCTGGGTCAACACCCTGTCTCTGCATGAGTGCAGGAAGCATAGCCAAGATTCCATTAGAGCCTGTGCCGCTTGTGCCGCTCTCTGGATTGAACACGTAAGTTTTACTTTCCATATCCCGAAATTTTAATTTAACCTTAATATTTAACTAACACTATTTGTAACGTTACGTGTGCAAAGTTAGAAAATTGTTTTGAAATAAGCTATAAGGCTATCATAGTTTTCGTTAGTGGCTCTAAATCAGTGGTTTATGGTGATAGTAGGTAGACTCATTTTTAATCCTCTTAGAACGGAAGAATTTACTTTGCAAACAAAAAGGGCGACCGCTCATCACGAGTAGTCGCCCTAGTTATCCAAAAATAAATCTTAAAACCTTAATTAAACAACTTTTCTAAGAACATTTCTTTTTCTTCCTTGATATATATAGTAAGTACATGACTATGAGTATAAAGCAGAACCAAAACATCTGCCCCGTTTTTAAGAATATCTTCTGCATACTTGACAGAGATTTCTCTTTTATAGAAGGAGCGTCAATCTTATAGAACTGAGAGGTACCAATCTTTGATAAGGAGTCACATCTTCCTCTGTAATATATAAAGCTATCTTTGTATGCTTTATATGTACTGATGGTATCGAGGAGCATTCTTCGTTCCTTTTCAAATAAATAGTGACTCTCGTAATGAAAACGATCTTCACCAATCTTATTCCCTTGCGCATCATATCGGGTTGCTGTGCTATCTTTTACATAGCTGCTATCTTTGGTAGCCTTTTCTGTTTCTCGCTTTTGGATATGTTGCCATTGCTCGAAGGCATAAGACAATCGGGTAGTGAAGAGGGAATCGAACTTTTTTTCACTCTGCTTGTCTGTGATGAAGGTTTGTGTAGTTACTGCTCTAGGAGTACTGCACCCTAAGACAGAAACAAGCGCAAGACCTACCACTAGGGTAATGGTTGCCCATTTCCAAAATCTTATATCATACCATTTCATCATTTATTCAATTTTAGATTACCATACGTAATGTAGCTAAGTCTGCGAAGCCACCCTTTAAGAAAACCTTTCTGGTCACCGACTGCGATTCTCTTTAGATAAGCTTTTCTATCCTTCTTGAAGGCTTCGAATAGTCTTTCTCCATTGGATTTATTAATGGCATACAGCGTCTTATTACCGATAATACCATCTGCTGTGATACCTAATACAAGTTGTAGATGTTTTACAGCTTTACTAACTCCGCTGTTATAAGCAAAGTCTACCAGCATATTGGCTACGCTCTGATCTTGGATTTGGTCCGCTTTGCAAGCGTTCCAATAGTTCTGCTTAAAAACTCGATGAAAGTCTTCCTCAGTAAGGCGTTTCACGTCTTCTTCGTTAAGGACACCATCGCCATTCTTGTCATACCCGACTCTTCTCCAGGTAGCAAGGGTAATGCCGTATTTTGTAGCGCCACCCCTGTCATGCTTGTTATTTGTATATTTGTCCGTTTCCCAACTGAGGATAAACGGAACGAGTTTACTAGAATCAGCCATGTTTACTTCTCCTCCTCGCTATAATCATTTCCTTGAATAATGCAGCCAAATACAAGAATGCTTCCTATAATAGCTGCCACCATAATAATCGCTAACATCATATCTTTTCCTCCTTTTCTGTATAATTTAGATAGTCCGACAAATATGGAATCTTCTCGATAAATTTGAAACGCATGAGGTAGTACATAAAGCTAACAACATACCAAGGAGGGGTACCCTTCTTGAATATCTGTTTCAAGTTCTTCAGAATATTGCATCCATAGAACCACAATACTAGATACGAGATAAAGGAAACACATTGAACGGAACCTTCCATTTGTCCTTTGAATCGCCCGATTGCATATACTGCTGCACAAAGGACGAAGAACACGGTAGCGTGACCGATGCACACAACTGCTTTCTTCAACTCGAAATTCTCTCCTTTTGCAATCATGCCACTAAGATAACCGAAAATAAAGTTGAGGGTGAAGACGATCATAAGCGAAGACAACTCGCCCTCAATCGGTTTAAGATAGGCGAGGAGTGCAAGAACTACGCCTACAACAATATCTTTAATTCTATCTGCCATACTATAACTATTTGATGATTAAACAATAACGCTGCAAATATACAACAAAATATTTAATCATCAAATAGATTTTACGAAAAAGTGCAAAACTTTATGCACTCATATAAACGCATATATATATTTTTGAAGAAATATTGTATATAATTTCCTCGAAATATTGTATTTTTAAAAGTATCGAAATTTGGAATTAAAACAAAAAGTTCCTATACCACGCCAATAGTATAATCGTTATGTATAATTTAAGGCAAAAAGTGCGTATATTTTTCGGGGAAATGTGTGTTTTTTTGTCTATTATATTGTGCTAAATAAAAAAGAGAGGCAATCACTTACCTCTCTTACTCTTAATATAGTGAAGAATATCCCACTTCTTAAAATATCGGGTGTGCCCACGCTTCTTGCACTCGCCATTCGGAATATCACCTCTAGCGACCATTCTATTCAATGTAGCATCAGAAACGTGCAGTTTCTCCTTGACCTCCTCGGTAGATAGCATCGGGTTGAGAGCATACGGCAGATAGTTCTCACAAAGGTCTTCTATCTCATCGCTACTCATTCCGCAAGCAGTTACCTTCTCCCCTCTCTTCTCTTGCTCGTCTGCTCGAAAACAAGAATCCGATAACGATTTTAATAACACTCCCAAGGTGTGATAACCAAATAACTTTCCCATATCATTATAATCTAGAGATTAAACTTTGACAGCCCTTGCCTGAGAAATACTTATCGGCAAAACCATATACATAAAATATAATGGTCATTACAAGTATTACAACATTAGCTTCCACCATTTCTTTGGTGGTAAAAACATTCCAGTATACGATATGAATAGCATTTATCCCAAATAGGTAGATGATCATCGGAATACGCCATCTGTAGCAGAGCCAAAAGAATCTGCTCGCAATTATAAGTATAAGCGGATGGATGTAAACGGAAAAATAGATAAATGCTGCCGATACCCAATTCTCCTTAAACCATACGCACATTTCTTTTTCGTGAGACGCAAATGTTACCATGCATGCAATATGAAAAAGCATGATAAACAGAGGCATCACTTCACAATAATACTTAAACCAAGTGAGTAGCTTTATGCTGTAGCCTCTACCTGCAAGGATAATGACGTTTATCATTTCGCTAACGTCCATGTCCTTAAACATTACTCTTGACAACTGTACAACACCGACTGATTGAACTAACCGATGGACTTCATCTTCTTCCTCTTTAGTCATAAGCTGTTATATTTTAGTTGATTTAAAAGATTGATGCCGCAAAGGTACGCATCTTCTAATAAAAGTAATTGGTTTTTGATTGATTTTTGTGTTAAACTTTATAAAATGTAACAATCTGAAAGTAGATGGCTACAAAAATAGCGTTAGAACGGCTTTCTTGCCAAATTCTAACGCTATTATTATATCTACACTGGTATTATCCTATCACAACATCAAGGGTCTCCATATCAGCGAACTTCAAGCCGCAATCCTTAGCAGCTTTGAACAGCTCCTTCTCGTCAACTTCCTCAATGGCTACCTCTACCTCCTTGTCGGCAAGTTCCTTGAAATACTTCTCGGTCTTCTGCTTCTGATTGAAGAAGTACTCATTGACCTCAGCGAACTTGACTGAATCGTCCTTGGTGTATTCGTAGCCCTCATCGGCGTGCTTCTGCTCCAACTGCTGGCACTCCTGAAGCTTGTGCTGCATCTCCTCGAACTTATCGTCCTTCAGGCTCTCCTGCGCTTCCTTCACATCCTTGTCGTAAGTGTCGGCTACTTGGCGCAGTGCCTTCATATTCTTCCAAACTCGCATAGCGGCATCATCGCTCATAGATGATGTCTTCAATGCTTTCAACGTTCTGTAGGCTGCGACAGCCTCGATTGTCTTAATCTTCTTCATAATTGTTTCTTTATTTTTATGTTATAAATATTCTTCGCCAATTAACTTGCTATACAGAATACCTTTCTATTTCCGTTGCAAAGATAAGAAATATATCCCAAACTGGCAAGAAAATCAAATATTATTTTTAATCAATAATTCCTTGGATAAATACCGTTTGCTTAGTAGTCAAAACATAGTCCACATACAGCCATAATGCGTAAGTTTTTCCACTCTGCATTTGGTTCTTGAAAAGAACGGTTTTACTATCACCGCCAGCCAGTTTTGTATTTCTCATAAGAATAGATTCGCCAACCTGCATACTACTATTTTCCTTGCTCGAAGAAAAACGTAGTTGCAATGAAACAACATGAGACACGCTATCAACATTCTCAATCGTTGCACTTCCAAGACCACTTTGTCTTAGTGTAACCTTGCTAGCATTAATGTCTGTTCTGGTTTTCACCACAAGAGTGATTGGCTGTAATACTGGTATAGGGATATACGAACCCGCTTGTAACTGAGGGAAATCACTGCTTGTATAATCCACGCTGCTCATAAACGGATAGACTGTGTATGTGCCTGCGTGGACCTTTGTAAACTTAACGATGTTTGTATCTGATGTTCTCATATACTGTAGCTTGTCGCCATTGTTGTTATAGAGCAACACACCAAAGTGATAGGTTATGTTACCATCATCCAACAAGTCTTTCATGCTTATCCAGTCAGAATCGACACTTTGCAGATTATATGCTGCGCTAATACTTACGGCATCTTCCGCTGATGGACTTGTCGTGCCAATTCCTAGGTATTCACTTCTTGCGTTATGATTATACCCGCGAAAATCTCCTAGTCTGTAAGGTGCAGATGCCGTCCTATGGGTGAAGCCGTTGTCCGCTTGCGAATAATAGCCCTTTATATCATAGATACTTGTTGCTTTAGGATAATTGATGTTGCAGTCATTCCTCTTACCCTTCCACCCAGTATTGATATCAAGGAAAGCGTTGTCTGAGTCAACGGGCTTATACTTCGCCCACATGTTGATGCCTTCGTAAGTGCAAAGGGATGCTAGGTCGTTGCTACCATAGCCAAGAACACTTTTAACATCGTCTATACTAACTGGAGCAGTTATCTTTCCATTACTTACACTCATAATTACCTCCTTCTTTATAACAAGTTATTCCACCAGCAACAGTTAAACTACCATTAATAAGAAGATCACCATCTATAGAAACATCACCTTTAATTTCTCCATTAGTTAAATATCGAACTGTCTCTACTTCCTTGATAACTTCTTTAGTAACAACTCGCTCTACTGTTACATTGAATACTTTCGCAAGCCATAAGATAAATTGTTTCATACGCTTAATCTTTAGAACTTAAAACACTAGGCAAGGCAGCTCTATAAGAGCCACCCTGCGTTAATACTCACGATACTTACTCTGCTGCCTCGCTTTCAATATTAGCGGCGATAGCGGAATTAACCTCCTTAATCAATGCTGATACCTCACTGAGCTTGCTCTGCGGAACACCGCTGATGTTGTAGGTCAGCTCGCTGCCGTTGTAGCTTGCGTTCGCATTGCCGAGATAGTTACCATTTGGGTCACCATAGATACTCATATTGATGCTCTCGATGTTGCCACCCGTCTTGTCAACATTGTAGGTGATTTCTACTCGATAGCCGCCCTTGGTATAAGTGGCGGTTGTCTGTTCACTCTTCTTGTTAATCTTTAAATTCTCCATTTTCTTAACTAATTTAATAAATTAATATTCTTGTTATCTAATCTCTTCTTGTTGCAGTCTTCCTTATCTCCACTCAATCGCTGAACCTCTGATTCAAGGAAGACCACCCGAGCCTTCAACCTGCTGACCTCATCGCCCACCTGCTCGATAGCACCGAATGCCGTTGCAATCAGCTTCGGAGACCAGTAGTTAATCTTGTAGTAGCCCTTCTCGTCCGTCTCCACGATGTCCTTTAACTGAGGGTTGTGCAATACATGCTGTGCAATCCAGCCGATAGACCTTGTGTTGTCCTTCTTCCAAGCGAAGCCATAAGTGCCACCCATTGCCTTGATGATACCCAAGTAGTCCAGCTTCCGCAAATCCTGCTTCAAGCGGATGTCTGAAGATTGATAAGCTGTAACTCCACCTTTAGCAAGAATGCTATTAGGGAAGTAAGTATTCATATTATAATCAAAGTTATATATATGACCTGTATGACCCATAAATCTATCAGTAGGAAATGAATACTTAGTAAAAGAAAATATTCGTATTTTATTTATTATAGTATTACGTAAAGCAGTAGTATTTTGGTCATGTTTAAACCTAAATCTAATATATCTTCTATTATTGTTTCCTACAGGAAAACCTTCGTTACCATTAGATAGATTTATATAATTAATTTGATTCCATCCAGTCATAACTTTAGTAAAAGTGTTAGTTGCAGTACCATTACTATTTAAAAATTCTACAGTACAAATAGTACTAATACCATTTGAAATATCAACACTAGCAAAATAAACTTGAGAATAACAACTATTAGAAATATGAAATGAAACTATCAATTCGTTCTTTTTTACTTGAGCTAATTTCTCAGCATCATTATTACCAGTGATAACATTATAACCTAAATAAATTTGATATGCACCTGCAGTATTAGCATATAACTTAAATTTATTATCATTTGACATCTCATAATTAGTCCAATTAGTACCATTATCATTAGAATATTGTACAGTTACTTGATTAACTTGTATACTATCAGTAATAGCAGTAATTCCAGAGCATAAAGCATCAGCTGAAACATAACAACCCATTCCTTTATTATTAACTTCATAATTTGTAGGTAATATACCTTTATTAGATATTAATCCAGTAACTGATAAATTACCATCGATAGTAGCATTACCATTGATAGTAGCACTAGTTGAACCAATATTATTAAAATGAGCATTACCGTTTTGATGTATATACCAATAATTAGAACCATTATGACTACATATATCTTGAACTTTCACCCAATTACTATTATTAGCATTACCTAAATATAAATCACCACCACTACCTCCAATTCTAGCTCCACCATCAGGAGTTATAGTTGTAATACCTGGAAATTTAAGTGTACCATTACTTTGTGCACTATTAGCAGTAAACACAGATTTATCAGCTATACCAAGATAAATAGTTTTATCAGAATGAGTATATTTAAGACCAGCCCATTGATTCCAATCCCAACTAGTTTCACCAAAACGAATAGCATTACCAGTATTGAATATTACTTGGTCGTTTATAGCAGATATACGAGCATTAGCACTTATATCATTATTTAATCGTATAGCTCCATTACTAGAGCTATTATTATTTATGTATATTGTTCCATTAACATTACCAGTACCATCAAAACTTTGACCCCATATCGTTCTTGCTGCCGCAAGTTTTGTTGCAGAAGCTACATTATCATGTAAATAAGCAAGATAACCAACCTGAGTTGCAGTAGTAGTATTTATACCATGCATTATTCTAATTCTTCCACTAGTTCCTATATCAAATCTAGTTCTCCAAGTAGAATGGCCTTGTATATTAATTATATCACCATAGCTTTCATGAAAATTATTATGTCCCTCATTAGTATGACCCCAACCATAAACTCCAACTCCATCCTTAGTTACAGATGCATCTTCATAATTACCTCTATATCTAAGAAATGAACTTTCATGATAACCATCTACAGTGTCTGCATTTCCAGCACTACTAGCATAATTAACACTAATGTTCGATACGCTTTTAGTAGTTCCACCAACTGTTATACTAATTCCCTTATTAGAATTAGATAGAGCAGTAAGAAGACCACTTGCATGGTAACCGTCTACAGTGTCAGAATTACCTCCGTTAGCAGGAAGAGTAGTAGGTATTTGACTAGTTAAAGCTAGAGTACCTGTAGCTCTAGGAACAGTTATATCGTGTGCTATAGTTTCTGCACTAGAATTTGTATTATACCATCTAAAATGAATTTGCTCATTTGAAGCATCATCACCTACCGCTATTTCTAAAGTTCCACTATTAGCAGAAGTTTCTAAATGTCTAATCCATCCACTATCATTATTTGAATTACCATTATATGGGTCAGCAAATGCTATACCGTTAGAATAAAGAATCGTTCCACGGCATGAAGTATTATATGCTAATCCGCTAGGCATACCTGCTACAAGAGTAAGTCTATTATTATTACCTCCAGCTGTGCCAACCCCTTGTATCCAAATACGATTATTATTCATAACAAGTTGATGGTCAAGGTTTATATTTTTATTATCAAACCATAACCTAGCGTATTTGCTTTCGGTTGTATTATATAATGCAATACCAGCAACACTATCGTTATTAGCAGATTTAATACAAAATGTACCACCTATATTGTGGTCACCAATATAAGCATCGTCTCCTACTAAATACCAAGTACCATTAGCAAATTTAGGATAACGACTATCACTAAGTCTACTATCATTAATAGTAACATAGTTTGCTAAACTTTGATGAGAAGTAAGATAAGTTCCTAAATCTACAGCAGTTCCACCAGTAGCTGCAATAGTTTTAGTAACACCGTTAATCTTTACACTATGAGTATGACTAGTTGCCGACTTACCACTAAGAAGTGAATCTACACTACTTTTGGTATAATAGTTAGCAAGACTTTGATGACTGGTGAGGAACGTTGCACCTTTAGTAAATGTAATACCCTTTCCGCTTTTAGATACAGACGTGATAGCATTCCCACTTCCACTTACAGATATTGCATTAACGTAACCATCAAGTGACTGATGATTAGTTAAGAACGTACTACCTTTAACTATGCTGATAGTAGTACCATTCTTGGTGACAGACGTAACCGCATTACCGCTACCGCTGACAGAAATAGCAGTAGCACTACCACCTTCCAAGCTAGAGATACGAGAATCAAGAGCCTTGATTGAGTAGGCAGAAGCTATCTCAGACAGCGATTCTGATGTAAGCTTCAAGGCATTTGAATAACTCTTCACACTGCCGTTCAAGCCGCCACCACTGGATGAGGATGTCCCAACACCATAGGCAGAAACACCACCACTAGTATAGAGGTTTGCCACCTCGTTAGTCGTAGTGTTCGTAATCTTCAACGCCTTATTGGTTGCATCATACTCCATCTTTATGTTGCCGATGGAGATGTACTTTCCGTCAGGCACGATGATACTTCCGTTAATATCGGCAGTACCGTTAAACGAGTTACCCCAAAGCTTGCGAGTATTCGTGAGCTGGAGAGCCTTTTTCGCTGAACCGCTTGTAAAGTAGCCCTGCAAGGTGGTGATACTCGTCTTGTTGGTGGATATGCCCGAAGCGTTCACCCCTTCTGCCTTTTTCGCTCTTGTTACCTCGTCAGATATAGACTTATTGATTCCATCAACGATACCACTTAAAGTGTCTGTCTGCGCAATATTTGCGAGGAAGCTAACCACCTCGTTCCACTTATTGATAACGCCGTCCGCAGTCTCCTCGTCAGTAGTTATAAGGGCGTACCAGTCATAGGCACTATCCCAACAAGTTACCTTCGTTGATGTAATGCCGTCCAGTACAGACTTATTGCTATGAGTATGCTTTGCTGATACCGCACCATCCCAAGCCGTCTGCTTTGCAGTAGTAGGAATAGAGTAACCCGAGGCAAGACTAATGGCAAACGTACCGCTTGTTGTGATAGTCTTAGTTGCGCACGTCAAACCAGTAGGAAGGGTAAGAGCTACAGATGTAACAGTACCCTCATTGGTAGTATAGCCCTTTGCATCAATCTCCGCTTTGGTATAATAGCTTGCGAGAGACTGATGAGCAGTCAGATACCCTTTATCATTGGTAAGCTGGCTTACCTTCGTGATGCGGTCAGTGATTTCTGTCCACTTATGGGTATGCGCACTAGGTGTGAATGTTGATGGCTTACCCGTGATGTTATTCCAAGAAAGGCTCAGACCGCCAAGCTCTGATGCTATATTGTCAATTCGGCTGCTGAGAGCCTTTATAGCATAGGCATTCGGAATGCTAGTCAAGTCCGCATCCGTATAGTTTCCCTCTATGATTCTCGCATAGCTGATTACGCTTGCAATCAAGCCGCCACCACCCGTGGTAGATGCTCCTGCTCCGTATGCCGTGATACCACCTGTGGTATAGAGATTGCCATCAATTTTGATAGCCTTGTTTTTGGAATCATACGTGAGCTTAATGCCATGGAAGGAGATTGCGCCTTCGAATGTAGCATCGCCCGATACGCCAAGTTTAGAGAATGGAGCGTTTGGCTTCAAAGACACAAGGTCGGCAACGCTCGTTCCTGCACTTCCTTCCTTCCAAGTCGGCTCGAAGAAGGTGAGGTATGCGCCAAGATTCTTCTCACTGATGATAAACGATGTCGGGTCTGCGTGAACCTTTCCGCTCACATCCCACCAGATAGCACCATTGGCAAGATAACCCGAGCCATCGAAGCGGATGAGGGAGGTTGCAGGGGTAAGATTTCCGCTATTATAGTCCTTATCCACCATCTGACCGCCCCACCATGTTGCGATACTCTTCTTTCCTCTATTCGTGTCTATTGCTCCGTTGATACCGCTCTGAACGTTTCCGTCTCCGTCTCTCAGCGCAAGGAGCGTTGTCATTACAAGACCACCGTCAATATGTGTAGTCTGACCGAGCGCATCCTTGAGATACTTGTAACCTGCGAGGTCTGTGATATTCTGCTTCAAGTCACCATATATCTTGCTAGTGATATAGGCGTTTGCCAAGCCAAGTTTGTCATAGAATGCGCTGTATGCGGACTGGAAGTTGGTAAACTTCGTTCCCACGGCTGAGACGATAGCAGCCTTGCCGTTGGTATCAGCCTTATTGTAATTTGTAGATATATCTGAGAGATACGTAACGAGTTCCGTCTTAGCAGTAGAGAGAGTAGTGAAAGCAGTATTAAGGTCGGTGAGTTCTTTTGTACTCTTTAACACCTCTGCTCCCTTCACTTCATTGTACGACTTCTCGGCAGCTGCGAAAGCATCTTCAAGTCGCTTGGAATCCTGCGCCATAGCCGCAATCTCAGAAGGCTCTAGATAGCCATCTGTAACGTAGCTGTCGAAAGCCTTCTTGTTGGTGGTGACGGTAGTTCCTAATTTGCTGATGTCACCCTGCGCCTTTTCTGCCGCCTTCTGCGCTTTCTCCGCCGCTGCCTGGGCTGCGTTAGCAACGGTATCATCGGTGTATTTAGATGCTTTTATCCAATCACCGATTGCGAACTGAGAACCAGCACCCTTTGCAGTCTGGCAGCGCAATACCTCATTCTTATAGGTACTGCCGTCTGCTGGATAAGTCGCATTAACCCAAATGTCACCAACTTGGTATGGTGGGTTCGGCTGAGTGCTAAATACCTTCATTTTGCCATCTGCCGTTTCCTGTGCCTTGCTTGCATCTGAAAGGGCTTTAGCGATGTCGGTATCTGTAATGATAGTCCACTTATAGGTGTTGCCATCCTTGGCAAAGCGATATGCCTTGCCCGTCTTGTTGTCATAATAGAGGTCGCCCAAATGGGTATCTTTTTCCTTGTCTGTCGCCCAACTGCTGGCTGGAGCATTCTTCAAAGTAGGCACACCCTCATAGAACCACGTCTCGATAGCACCATCCACCTGATTCTGCAAGTCAGTAATAACCTGCGAGTTCTTGATGAGATTGTTCACCTGCTCCTCTGTCAAGCCCTTTGCTGAGTTCTCCTTGATGTACTGAGACAATTCCTTGCCATCTACTGTGGATTTGGCTGAGATTTTGCCTTTAACAGATACCTGCTTGGCTGCGCTGTCATACTTGATGTAGCTACTACCCTCATAGCCATTCTCCTTAGTAGGTCGGTCGCCTACATACATATCACCATAAACGTTAAAGAAAGCCTTGTTGGTCTGCTTATTCACGCCATATTCCACATACTCCTTGTTTGCAAAGGAATAGCTGTTGATGCCGTGATAGAGGCTAATGGATGGCGAATAGGTATCTACCGCCGAGAAGATAAGGCAGTTCTGACGTTCCACATCGGTTCTATTACCGCACTGGTTGAGCACATCACCTTTAGCAGGAACATCGCTTGCCGTAGCGCAATCGGTATCAGAGAGGTCGATATAATGATATTTCTTTCCTTCCAGCTCTACAGGGTCTTCATCACGACCGATTACCAATCGCCAATAGAAGTGATTGCCAGCCTTGTGATAAGTGCCCTTGCGAACATTGAATGATTCCGAGCGCACCTGGTCGCCAACAGCGAAATCATTATCTACCTCATCACCATCCTGCTCTGCTAAGAAATAGCAACGATAAGCCTTCTGTGACACATTATTGTATGTCACAGTAACTTCTTCTACCTTATGAGCCACCACGCCACCAGCAGGAGAGATTATCTCCTTACCACCGATGGTGGATGTTTTATTAATGACCAGCTCCTCGAAGATAGCCTTCATTCTTACCTCCAAGTAATCTGTGATGAGGTGTGAACGACCTTCTGCGTCTGGAGTCCACGAGCCTCCGTTCTCATTGTTGGAGTTACCGACAAACAATCCACTTAAAAGCTTCTGCACCTTCTCCCAAGTGATTGTGCTCTTTGCGGTGTTATCCTGCAGCCTAGATACAAACTCCATCCTAGAGCGTCTAGCAGAATAAACGTTACTATCGGATGCAGGAGTGGTATCGTTCATGCCGATTACATAGACACCTCCACCATTACCGCTTCCTGTGCCGCCTATCTGCATTCCATTCACCTTGATGGAATCAACCTTGTCTTCCAACTTACCCAACCGGCTAGTAGCTGCCTTCTCGCCAACCGTGTACTGAGGGTGGTCGTAAGGGATATCCAAAGGTATCTCCATGCCGATGATACGAGAGTTTCTGTAGTGCTTGCCATCCGCGTCCACCTGCGCAAACATATCATTAATCAGCTTTACCTGTTCACCGAGAGGATGGTAATCGTATATCCCATCATTGTAGAACTTATCGCCATCCATCGTGCAGGTGAAGTTTGAATTGCTGATCATGGTCTTCTGATAGTACTGCTTCGCTCTATCGAACAGAGATAACTGAGCAGTAGGGATGAGGTCCGTATCTGTAATCTTGGTTGCGTCCCAATTGAACAGGAAGAACCTATCACCTTCCTTCGGGCACATGACACTATCGGGGAGAGTTCTTCCGTAGGTGTCGTTAGCCACTATCTCGAAAAAGTTCTCTTTGTCTATAATCTTGAAACTAACATCGAACTCCATACCCATGAGGGCACCGCTAGTGAACTTGATACCTAGAGTGAGGTTGCTCTTTATCCAACTAGCTTCAAAGCTTTCAGCGAAGGAGTCCGTTGAACCAATCTGCCAAAACGTCTGTGTAGTCTTAGTTCCATCATCGTTATCAACAGTGCTATCGTAGGTCTTGATTCTGCTCACCCTGCATTCAACCTTCGGGTATTCGTCCTCGAACATCACGACACCTTCGATAGCCTGCTTATCGTTCTTTACGACATTCACGTTCTCCAGGTAGCCATCCTTTGCGTAGAAACCATCACTATCCACTTCCTTGTTTGGAAGCATGAGGTAATCAGTAGCAACACCATCGGTGGTGACGTCCGCATCGGCACCAGTGAAATATCCTTTCGGAATATTCCTATCTGAGCCGAATGCGTACAGTCTCGTGATATAAGTTGACTTGGATTCCGAATAGGACATAGACAGAACATTAACATCCTGCTCGAATGTTGTCTGTCCTTCCATTTCGCAATATCCAAGGTATATAATGGAGCCATCTATCCACCACTCGCAGTTGAGTGCGTCTTCGGAACAGATGGCGTTGAGAGCATCGAGAATACTGATGGAGCCGTACTCGATCAAAAATCTCTTCTGAACATCGAAAGCCTTGTTGTTGTACGTAGTGTAGTCAACAGAGAACTCCTTGCCATTGTACGTAAGACCTAGCGCCTTGAGGTTGCCGAGTATAACGTTCATGTGTACGCCTACCGTTGTGGTAAGCTTGAAGGAGGTCTCGTTTGCTCCGTGCTGAGGGCGATACTTGCAAATCTTATTCTTCCAAGACATATAGTAGGCATCCATCTGCATTTCGTAGTCGTAGCCATCACTATCATTGTGCTTAGGGAAGTATGATGATGTAAGCTCAAAGTAGCCGAAGTCGGGAATCTCTACGGAGTCCCCAATCTCGAAATAGATAGGAGTAGCCGTAGTGAACTTCAAGATGATGTAGTGGTGGTCCATAAGCTGATATGACAGCTTAGAACCCTCGCCGAAGTCCTCTAATGTGAAGAATACCTTGTTATTTCTCTTAATCTGAATCATTAGCTTGTATATTTACTTGTTTCACTTCTGTCACTAGGGTCTGGCTCGTTGAGCTTTAGGCTGAACTTTGCCATTTCCCGAATGCACTGACTAAACTGAGTGCAGGAAAGATAGATGCACCGATACCACACATTAGGCTGGAATCGGGTGCGGATAACCAACTCTCCCTTGGCAAGAACCTCCTCGCAGAACCTAGCATAGTTCGTCAAGAACGTATCTGAGTCCTTGGCGGTCATATTGAATGGCAGCGTTATCTCCCTCTCGTCCAACCTTGGATTGTGCTTGATAACCGACTTTCCGTCCTTTGAGCGATACTTATTGCTGATGAACTCCTTGTTCGGTGCAGGAGTCATGAGCGCACTGAGGGCGGTTTCGTCTAAGAATATGCCCCACGTAAGATAGGCATCCTTGCCATTGATATAAAGTTGTCCCTTTAGCATAGCTATTTAATCATTAAATAACCTCATAGGCTTCGCTGTGAGCCGCTTTTACCATTGTTGAGTATAGTTGTAAGGGCTGACTAGCGAAAAAGCCTGTAGAGGCTAAATATCCTTTAATCTTCTGTTCATATCATCCAGCTTGGTTCCGAAGTCATTATAGGTGAGCTTTGAATACTTCACGATGTCTTCGAGGTAGCTGTTTGTCATAATCATCATGTTTCTAATCTCCAATACCGCGCCATTGGTTGAGATTCCGAGTGTAACGATGCTCTCCATCTGTGATATGGTGGTAGTCATGTTCTGAGCGATGGACTCTCCTGCAATCTGCAGGGCGGTGAAGCGACCATTCAGCTCGTCTGCGGTATCTTGCCCCATAGATGCCCATCCTCCGCTTGTTGCAGTCTGTGATGAGGATGAAGAACCAGTGTAGCCAGTCACCTTTGCCCAATCATCACGCCTCTTCAAGCCTTCCTGGACAATATCATCGTAACGCTTATTGAATGCTTCTATGTCGATTTTCGATGAATCTCCATTTGCTGCATCTATTGCGTCTGCCCAATCCTCATAGAGTTTTTTCAATTTCCCATTCATGAGGTCTTCCATCGAGTAGGAGAGAAGAGCTTTCTGCATCATTTCTGCGAAATCATCAGAGAAGTCCTGCGCAGACTTACTCATATCCATGAGGTTACTGATGAAGTTATCCTTCATGCTATCAAAGGAAATCTGAGTAATTGACTCGCGCCATTGCTCAGTCAGCTCATCAAGATTACCAGCAAGGTCCGCATAGTCTTCGAGTTTGTCAAGAACCGACTCTCCGTAAGCAGAACGTCCTTTGTAATGCTTACCTGTTCCTCTGATCTTATCAACCAAATCTTGGTATGAAAGCAACTTCTTCATTTCCTCTGGTGTGAGGGTGGTAATATCACCATTGAAGTCACTCTTCACGTTCTGTCTGATTTTAGCCAACTGCTCATTACTGAACCCGCTCCAATAACTACTCCATGAGTGGTGCGAACCATGATAACTCATCTGTTGCTTCGCAATCTCCATGACGTTGTGGTTGTAAGTCTCCTGCTGCCGCTTTGCTTCCTTGTAAGCATTGGTGGACTCCTTACCATACGTACCTGTCATGGTGTCTTTCAGCTTGTCGATGGACTTCTGTAATCTCTCGTTGGAAGAAGTGAGGTTGTTAATAGCTTCCTGTACTTTCTTTGAATTTCCGTCTCCACCGAACAGACTATTGAAACCACCAAACGAAAGAGTGTTGAGTATATGAGAAACGTTGTTCCCGATACTCTTCAATGGCTTCATAACGATGTCACCCGATAAAGCATCATCAAGGATGCCCGTTACTGCGCCAAAGACTGTGTCCATGAGGTTGCTGATGAGTGTTCCGAAGCCATCTTTCAGAATATCGAGGATGCCGAGTATTGCGGAGATTATTTCACCTGCCATACCGCTATCTCCTAAAGCTTTCGTCAGAGATTTGGCTGCGTCACTATCTTTACCGAGCAACCCTTGGATGCCCTTTGCAAGCGTGTTGGCAACGTCCTTCTGCATAGAGCCACCGAAAAGCTTGTCAAGCCCTAGGATAGAGTTTCCTATGCCTTTGAGCGACCCCGATGTAAGACCCTGCAAGCCATTTTCAAGCTGCTGAAACTGAGAAACTGCCTTCTGTGCAGATGTCTGCAAGTCTGATGATGCCTTCTGAACTGATGAACCGAACTCCAAAACATTGTTAGATGCGGTAGCGAGTACGTTCTGCGCTCTAGAGAGGTTGCCTTCAGCCTTGCTGATACTTGTCTTGTCACCGCTCTTCTTAGCCTTGGCGAGGTCTTCCTGCGCCTTGGTGACAGCTTTCGTGGCTTCTGCCTCACGCTCCTGTGCATCAATATAGCCCTGCATGGCTGACTGATAGGCGTTGATGTCATCCGAAACCTTCTTGAAGATGTCACTATCCCATACGGTGGCAGAGCCTTGTAGTTTGGAGATAAGTTCCTGTATAGTCTTCTGTTCATTAACATCTGTGGTGCTCTTGGAGAGCTCCTGCAGCTTCTCAATGGTAGGCTCCAGTTGGTCCTTGAACATAGCTCCGAAGTCTCCGAAGATGCTTCCCCAATCGATGTTCTGTCTGATGGAATTTATCTCGATGGTTTGGAGGTCCTTCTTTCTCTGCTGCTGAAGAGAGAGCTTTTCGCCTTTCGTCTGAGCCATGGCAATCTTCTCTTCGTACTCCTCGGCAATGGCTTGCTTCTGCTGATAGAGAGAACCATACTCCTTCAAGTAGTCACGCATAGAGGTGAGGGCTTCCCTGTTGACCTCATCAAGCTTCTTGTTGTACTCTTGGGTAGCGAGGTCTCTAGCCTTGGAGAGAGCATTGGACTGAGCAGAGGTAAGGGTTACTTTCTTGCCAGCTTCCTTGTTTTTCTTCTTGAACTCTGCTTCCTGCTTGTCAATCTCGGCTTTACGCTTGGCGTAGTCGTTCTTGATTTCAGCAAGCTTCTTCTCCGTGCCTTCCTGCATCTGAGATATATCGGTGTCGATATTTTCCTGCTGCAGCTGCTTCAAATCTTCGTTCAGTTCCTCCTGGGCCTTCTTGCGGTCTTCTGCTAGCTTCTTGGCATCGGCGGCTGCTTTCTTGGCTTTGGAAGCGTTCTTCTTGGCATTGGCTTCTGCCTCTTCCTTCTCACGCCGCTTCTTCTTAGCATCGTCTTCTGCCTTGGTCTGCTTGGTGTTCGCCGCATTGGTATAATCCCATCCTCGCTGGGCGATATATTTGGTTGACATCCACTTTCCGTTGACTTTGGCACCTGACTTGTTGTTGTTTCCTAAATCGCGTGCCAACGCAGAGAACCATCTTCCCATTTTGCCCAACTCCTTAACATCCATGTTATTCATCCATGAAGGAATCTCGGCATCGAATTGTATTCTGAACTTTACGTCATTAACACCATAGTTCTGCATGAACTCCTTGACACGGTTGTAGAGAACGTGTACATCCTCGCCGGCACCCTGGAGTTGTTTCTGCAAAGCATTTATCCTATTCTTGGTAGATGTGGCCTTATTTCCGAAATCCTCTGTTGCATCTGCCGCCCGGTTGATATTATCTGCCTCTTCACTATGCAGCTTCTTTGCAGCTCGAAGCTCATAGAGATAGCCTATCAAAGCCTTTCTGGCATCGCTTGTCTTGTCTCCTGTAAAACCGAAAGAATTAGCAAGATTTTCAGATTCGGATATCAAAGAAGCCTCTAACTGATTGTATTGCTTCAGATATGTCTGATACTCCTTGGAGTGCTCATTCAAGCCAGCCATCTTCTGTGTTAGGTCATCAAACTGCTTGATAACCGAGTCAGATACGATATTCTGAATGCCGACGGCTATACCGCTGCTAGAGGTTCCATAATCCTTCAACTTACCCAAAAGGGCTTGCTGAGCGCTATCAACACGGTTGTTGTATTCTTCATTAGCCTTGGAGATTGCATTGGCTCTGTTGCGCTCTGTAGCCTCCAGCTTGATTTGCTCGACGAGTTCTTTAGATTTATCTATCTCCTGCTGCTTAACATCCACAAGGTTACTCTCGTCTTCCTTGATCTTGTCAATAGCAATCCCGTAGTTGCCATAGATGTTTGACAGCTCCTTGATGGTGTCCTTGTAAACCTTGGAGCCTTCCTTTGCAGTCTTCAGAATGGAGACTAGCGACTCGACCTTGCTTGATGCTTCATTTGCACTCTCGGTAAACTTTGATGTCTTGGTAGCGGCATCCTCAGCGCTATTGCCGAATAGATTAAACATCGTGACACTAGCTGCTACTGCACCAAGAACCAGACCGAGAACATTTGAAGAAGAGACCAAATTGAACAGAGCCATGGCATCCTTGGCGGTTGTGATAGACTTCGCTAAAGACAAGAATGCTTTCGCACTCTCCCAAGCTACCTGTGCCTTAGATATTGCTATCATTGTTATCACCGCAGCCTTGTATGCTCCATACGCTGCAACGACAGTCATAAGCACCTTGCCTACCGTCTCCCAATTCTCAACGAGGGTGGAAACGACTCCCAATCCGGTATTGATAACACCCTCCTGGGATTTACCCAGCTCGTTGAACATCTGCTCAATGGCATCCTTAATGTTGCTAATCTGACCGGTAATAGTCTTGGACTGAGCTTCCATCAAGCCACCGAACTTACTACCCTCAGCAGTCATACTCTGCATTGCCTGGATGAAGACATCGCTGGTTACCTTGCCTGCCTTGATTTGCTTCTGTACCTCCTTGATGGCGTTGGTAACGTCAAGACCCATAACCTTGGCTATCTCATCTGCGATAGGAATACCTCGGTTGAGGAACTGATACAAGTCCATAGTGTCCATCTTACCCTTGGCAATGGTTGTGCCGTAAAGCATCACGAGGTCTTTAAGGTTCAGACCCATACCTGCTGCAACGTCTCCCAATCCGATAAGCGTCTTGTTGACATCCTCGGCTGCTACGTTGAACGCAAGGAGCTGCTTGGCTCCCTCTGTAACGTCTTCAACCCCGAAAGGTGTGATGGCTGCCGTGCGGATCATCTGCTTCATGAGAGCATCAGCTTTCTCCTCAGACTGCAACATTGTCTTGAATGCCATTTCTGTCTGCTGGAACTGACCGCGGACCTGCATCATCTGATTGACGAACTTACCAATGCTCCAACCGCCAATGGCAATGTTCATACTGTTCTGTATATTCGAGATTACATCGTCAATAGACTTTCCATCCTTCTCAACCCTCTCAGCAGTCTGATGAACTGCGTTCTGAATGTCTCGAAAACCGGAAACGACCTTGGCTGTCTCGACTATTGTATCGAATTTAATGCTTGGCATAATGTTCTATTTTTCCTTGAATTTATACTCTGTTATAAAGAATCGCCGGGGAAACACCACATGTGAGTGTTCGATATGGGAACTTTACGTGCGTGCGCAGGAAGACTTCGGTTAAATCTCGGTCTCGGACTCTATCACCGCCTTCATGACCGCCTCCTTGTTGTTGCCATCGATGACCTCTTCCCCTGCTGCCGGTATATGGGCTTTCTTCCTCTCGTCGTCTGACAGATAGATTGAAGTAATCTTGTCTTTGAGCATGAGAGTCAGGTTGTTATACGATATTCCCCATACCACGTAGTCGAAAGTCCATCCGTATCTTTCGCAAGCGGCATCTATGAGAGTTCCCCATATTGTCTTGCCTCCGAAGATAAAGCTATTCTCCGACTTCTTTGCAGCGTTGACTTTTGCCATACGCTTCGCTTCTTCTTCCATTCCTGTCTCTTTGGCTATTGTCTGGTATGAGTTAGCCTTAAGGATGATGATGAGGAGAGTGGCTATATCCTCGTTGGAACATTCTTTGAAGATTAACTCCGTCTGCCTGCTTACGCATTTGGAGTCTAGTATTTCATTCTTTGTATTGAGTGAGTGATATGCAATCAATCTGCAGCATGTCTCCCTTTTGGTGTTTGCAACTCGCAATGCTTCCAAGAATGGATCAGCTTGAAGTAACTCTTTGTCTAGCTCCAAGCTATCTACCAACTGCGACGTTAGATACATCATGCCCAGTGTAGTAGGGTAGATGTTAACGTGAGCGTGCTCAGTATCAAAGCCTATCGGCATATCTGTGAGCGTATTCGATATAATGATTCCTAACTCTTCCATATCACTCGAATTTAAATTGTTGGCACCCAAGGCAGGACTCGAACCTGCGACTTTCAACCAGCTTTTGAAGACCCTGGATTTTTTTTGCATGCGACGGACTATTTGGTCTCGCTCTCCCAACTGAGCTACTTGGGTAGGTTGCCGGCTGATAACCCTCAGTCGGCAGAAGGGATATTAGGATATGCCTATGTCTCTTCGTAAGTTTCCGTGATTTCAGCAGGAGCGGTATTGCCATCCTGCGGCTTTTTGAAAGTCAAGGCATACTTTTCACCTGTTCCCTTTGTGGCAGTAATGACACGCCAACGGTAAGCACAATAGACTTCCTCACCCTTTGCGTTTGTAGTCTTAGCCACCACGTCACCCTCTGGGATAAGAGCTGCGTGGGTATAAGTGATGGAAGCACCTTCTTCTGTTGTATAGCCCTCCTCGGCACCGATGGTGGTATTACCCATGTAAACGCCAGGAAGCTCGGCGTCTTCCGGTTGGATAGCCAAACGATAGTTACCCTCAATGATACCATCAATAGTCTTGAATGGCTGCGACTGGTTCTTCTTGATGAAGAGCTGATATACAGCCTCGTAGGTAGACTTCTTTGTCTTGCGGTCAACAATTCCGCCACCTTCCTCAACCTGGGTCATAGTATCGCCTTTCGTTGGAGTAACAGTAGTAGTGCCATCCTTTGGAGTTGGGAGCTTAGTCCACTCATTCTTTTTGCTACCTACCTCTTGAACGTAGATAGTGCATTTGCCCCATGATGTTACTGACATAATTTAATCGTTTATGAGTTTATATTCAACTTGATTATTTATTACATGTTCTCCCGTGCTTGCTGCATATACCCTCTGCTCAATAGCGTGGGCAACATATTCGCTCGTTCTGAACATTTCCAAGAGATTCCAAGCCAGTTTGCAGATTTCGTCAACTCTGATAGTGTTCTCCTCGAACTGCCCATCTACATCCTGGTCTTGTATATATATATTTACATTTATAATCGCCGTTTGAAGCTGCGTTCCCTCATTAGCCAAGATGGAGATAACGACATCTTCCTTATGAGAATTATGCGGTCTCATCGTCTTTGACAGCTTGCCATTGACGTTGTTCATGAAACCGCTTTCGTTGATGTACCGGTAAACATCTGTCTTAATTGCTCCGTCTGATTTCATATCTTCCACTTGTTTATTTCATTAACTGCTGAGTCTATTGCTGTCTTCACACGCTGCTCTACAATGGATGTGGCCCATATCTTCGTTGAAGCGAGGACATCCTTGCTTTCCAAGGCTTCCACCTCTCCTGCGTATTCCATTCCGGCAACGACAACCAAAGCATAAACCCTGGAATATTCCTTAGCAAGGTCATTGATCATCTTCTTGCCCTTTACAGAGCCGTCTGTGCCACTGAGAACCTGCGAAAAGGCTGATTCCATATATTTACTTCCCTGCTCGTACACGGCGAAGCCTATAGAACTTCTTAGGTTGCCCGTATGGTCTATCCAGCTTTCCTTGGCAGACCTGTTACGGATTCTAACCACAGATTCGTCTCCTAGCTTGCTCAATGCCTTAAGCACATTCTGCTGTATCTTCCTTGCGGCTCTTTGTAGGAAGGCATCGAGAGCGGAAGCGCTGGTTGTCATTCTTATGCCCATATCTTACACTGGAGTTGATAACGATGAAATCCCTTGACCTTGATAATTACCTCCTCAGCCCCTAAAATATCTAGCTTGATAAAATCCCCATAAGAGAACTTTTTAATCCATACGGGCAAGTTATGCACTTCGTATGAGTAGTAATCTATGGAACCGTCAGATGTAACTAACTTGTTTGCCTCGCCAGCAGGAACTACATCGCAAGTGCAGCAGAACTTCCACTCGGTCTTGCCCTGGTGATAATTTCCATCATCATCTGTATAGCCAGCTACCTTCTGCTGCCGGTATAGCTTTGAGGCATGAAAACTCAATAGACTCATCAGCAATTAATGTAAACTGTCGGCTTCGGAGTAAGTGAAACCTCCTCCTCGCCGATAGAGTTATATAAACGATTGACTTGAACTAATATAGCCTTTCGCTGGTCTTCCGAGAGAGAACCTATTGATTTGTCCGCTTCGGAGAAGCTAACGGCTTGTATGAGAGAAAGCAGACAGTCGGCAAGCGTTCCTTTGTAGGCGTCACTTCTGGCAACGTCACCAGTGAACTCTAATTCGATATCGAGGTCACGCTTGATGCAGGCGTTTTCCACGAAACCATAGGGGATAGGTATGTGTACCTCATCCACCAAAGCTTGTCCGACCGTCTTCATGATTACTCCTCAGCTTTAGCTGCCTTTTCTTTGAACTCCTTCTTCTTCACAGGAGGAAGCTCGTTATAGGCATCAATAACCTCCTTGTCGCTGGCGTCACTAGGAAGTGTAGCACCAAGAGCGTTGAGAGTTGTGATAGCCTCCGGCTTCTTGTAGGTCACATCAGAGATTGTTACCTTAGCGTCATCTGTATCTGCTTTCTCCTTTTCGGTATCAACCGAAACGTCTGGGTCTGCCAGCTTAGTATTAATCTGATAGATTGTGTCAACGTCCTCGATGACAGGCAAGCAGTATGCCTGCACCGCAGTTGTCTCACGCAATGGATCAGTTGTTGAATACTGAGAGATAAGCTTGTAATCAATCTGCTGATAGGTTACACCTGCCACTCTGTTGGTTGCCTCTGCTACCTGACCGTAAACGAGGGCACCAATCATCTGTGAGCAAACACCGATAATCATATCGTTATTCCAAGGCTTAACGCTCTTCTTCACGCCATCATGCTCTAAGCGGACGGTACGGTTGATAATGCGGAATGATACACCGGTCTCGTCCAAGAATGCTTCCTGGAATACGCTGGAAGTAGGAACCGGCAGCTTTGTGTTGGAGTCATAAGTCTGACCCTTATAGTTGGCAACAAGCTCGCGAGCGTCCTGTGCCTTCTTCAATTCGTCAAACTTAGCCTTTCCAATCCAGAAGATCAAGATGGTGTTGCCATCATTCGAAGCTCTCGCGATACATTCCTTCAAGTCTGCAACGGTAATACCAGTATCAACATTGTTGATGCCGAGCTGATTTTTCGGCAAGTACTGATACTTGATACGGAGCAACTCCTTTGGATTATCGTCGTCACGAACAGCTACGTAGCCGTTAGAAAGACCATACAGAAGGGCGTACTCATTACGCTCATCAACACCGACATTACAAGCTACCGGGTCCTGCGCCAACTTACGGCGAATCTCTGCTGTCTGACCGCCCTGTGCTTCCATGAGTCTGAGAGCGAGGATATCTGACTCCTTCAAGAATTTCTTCATACCAACCTTTGGCAGTTTGCCGTTGGCGGTTGAAATCTTGTCACGAGACTTCAAAGGAACCGGAGAATCCACTGCTACGTAGTCAGCAGCTACGTAAGAGGTATCAACTGTATCGGCTTCCCATTTATTGTCGGTAGAATAAACGCGGCGGAGAATGGATGTATCTTTGTGGAGATACGTCATCTCGTTCTTGCGCTTACCATTAATCTTCTCAATCAATGTCTTTAGGATTGGGAAGAAACTCAAGATATACTTAAGAAATAAAGAACTCTGTTGCATAAATCACCTCCTTAACCGATTGCATCGTGTCCCCACTGAAGAGTAGGAACGGCTGTTTTCAAAGCTGCCTTGATCGTATCGACAGGATAAGGGACAGCCTTATCATTAGCCTCACCTGCCGTCATAACACCTACATGAGGGGTATCTGCAGGAGCAGTTGTCATGCAGACACCTACATACTCGTGATTTTCCGGCAATGAAGCATAAGCCTCACCTGTTACCGGCATAGGCTTGTACTCGCCAGACTTGGTATCACGAATGATAATGTGTCCACACTGGATGAACTCTCCAGAGAAACCTGTCATGTCAAGAATGACACCACCCATGATGCCATTCACGTAATTTCTAATGATTACAGACTCCTTGCCTGAATCATACGTTTCTGTCTTGCTTACGCCATACATAACTTTTAAAATTTAAAGATTACATTGTTTCGGCAAGCTCATCAATCTCATTGTCCTTGATAACCTCAACCTCATCCTTCTTAGGCTTTCTCTGAGCCGCAGGAGCACCAAGTTTTCCGAGACCTTCGTTAGCACGCTCTTGATCGATAGCTGCCAAGTCCTCCACAACACTGTCGTAGAAATCATCGAACTCAGATTCGTTCTCGAACTTCATCTTGTCGAAATTCTTCAAGACAGTCTTTCCGAACGTACCTTTGTCCTTAAGGAGTGCCTTCAGCTTAGAACGGCGGCCATCATTCTCACGCTCTGACTTCAAACCGAGGATTTCGGTCTGCAAGGCTTTGTTCTGAGTAATGAGTGCCTGCGCCCATGCTGGGACCTGCTCATCTTTCTCTTTCTTCTGTTTGCGGATTGGTTTCTTGTTGCCGGCAGGGTCATCATCATCGTCATCGACCTCGTCGTCATCCAAGTCTTGACTATCCTTAAAACTCTGGATAGTACGCTGCGCGGTCTTTTGCGCAATCTTAAGATAAGGAAGAACCGCATTAACCTGCTTTTCAATCTCTGCGTTTACATCCTCGTCTGAGGCTTCTTCATCGAGTTCTAAGTTATTGGCAACATCGGCAGCAATACCCTCTAACTCCTCTCTACTGAACCCCAACGCCTTTGATTTGGGTTTCAGAATAACTAAAACTTGCTTCGTTCTTTTTTTCATTCTAACTAAATATTTAATTGAACAATAAAATTCAAGAAATATCCCAGTACGAAGCGATAGCAATAAGTAATGCTGCAAAATTATAAAAAAAGTATTTAATCACCAAATATATTGCAAGGAAATATACTTAATGATTAAATACTTTATGGTTACATATAAATATTAATCTGGATAATTGAGCTTATCCGGTCCAGCTGTGGATAGATATACGGAGAACATATCACATAGCTCTTTTGCTCCTTTTAAGTCGTTGAGCTTGTAATTACCGCATTCCACTTCCGATGCACCTGGAATCGTCTTTGATAGCGAACACGCTTTAAAAGCTTCCACTATCATTTCCTTTATGAGCTTTGAAGTCCACGTACCTTTAAGGATAAGATAGAAACCTGTAAGACAACCCATCGGTCCAAAATACAGAACGGAATTGCTAAGAGGGCTATCATTGCGTAGGTAGTCCGCCATCAAATGCTCTATTGTGTGCGCGACAGCAGGTGACATCATATCTTTGTTTGGCTTGCACACGCGAATATCGAATGTGGTAGCAGTCTCCATGCCCCATTTATCTACTCTCGAAACATAAAGACCTGGCTCCAGTTTCGTATGATCAACTTTAAAACTTGGTATCATTCTCTAATAATTTACAAACAACACTAAATGCCTTTTCGGCAAGACTATCCCAAAAACCTGCATACTGCTCGGTCTGGTTCGGCTCCATGGGATTATCGCTAATAACTCGGATGGACGTAAAACCAATACCCTTCTTGTAGCATACCTGCGCGAGGGCAGCAGACTCCATGTCAATAGCACATACGTTATAAGAATTAGGAAGAAACTCCTTAATCGCCAATACCTGCTCTCTCGTAGTGACAAACTTATCTCCCGTAGCTATTGTTCCTAATCTGAATCTTTCATCCATATCAATCCACGAAAAATCAGAAGGAAAGACTGCCGGCATACCTTGAACTTGACCATTGGCATTCGGCTCTCCGCAATATACATCGTGGTAACAGTATGAATTACCGATTACGACATTACCAGGTTTCAATCCTGCAACAGCAGCACCGGCGCATCCTACCGATATAACTCTTGTAACTTTGCTGGACGTATTCGACGAAAGAAATTCTGTCAAGCAAGATGCCGCATTAACCTTGCCAATACCAGACTTGATTAAAGCTATGTTTTGAACATTTTTGTAGTCAAGCCAATTCTTTGCAATCCATTCGCTGATAAGGTCGTATTCCTTATCCATAGCGGTAACTATGACAATCATTACGCACCTCCTTTCGTTAGCTTAAGCTTCTTGCAACGGTTGTAAATAGCGTTCTCGTCCACGCCAATCTTGGTAGCAATGGCTTTTACCGGGTACTTGCCATACATTCTGCGAATGATGAAATCCTCGTCAGCAGTAAACACGTGGCTCTTGCTGATACCCATTTCCTTCATCTTTCGATGGATGGCCCAATAATTACGATTGAGCTGCTTTGCAATCTCCGTTGTCGTCATCACCAAAGCGTTAACCTTGATGAACTCAATCTCTTCTGCACTAAAATGTTTTCCTCTACTCATTATTTAATATTTGGGTTCGTTAAGCCGCCCAAGGCTTTCTTTCTCTTTCTGTTATATCTTCTGTTTGCAGCAATCCTTTCAGCGTTCTCTTTACGATAGTCTTCCATTCTTGCTAATAAATGTTCCTTATGCTCCTGGTAGTACCTTTTATGGTATTCCCGGATATCTTCCTCACTTCTCGCCATGAACCTTGTCTTTTATAAGTTCGTACAGTGATGGGCTGAGTGTGCTCCATTGGTCATTCTCGTCTTTCACGAGATAGAATCCATCAGGGACATAGAACTCTCGATTTTTCAACCTAACTATCAACGTCTGCTTCGTGCGGTCTCCGCTGATAGTCTTTACTAACTCTGAAACGTCCGGGCATTTCCATAATTCTTGGATGTTCTCGGAAGATACTTTAATTGCAATCATATCACTTGAACTTAATAATGAAAAACTCATGGTCCAACCACCTGCCTGGGCAAAGACCTTTCTTCGGCTTGCCGATGGTTATACTCTCAATCTCCTTTTCTACCTTTGGGCTATCGTCATAGTAGCCGTTCTTGAAGAGAACGTGAGTGAATGGTACGAACTTCATTGTACCATTATTCAGTTTCTCCTTGATAGTATTGATGTCTATAAGCATTTCAAATGTCTTACCGATATGAAGCTTATCGTACTTATCGAAATCTTTGAATTTCTCATCCTTGATAAGGAGAAGGCGACTCATCCAAAAATCTTTAATTACCCGATACTCTTCATTCTTTTCGCCCGACACTATCATATCGAACCATTCCTTGCTGACTGCGAGGGTAAGAACCTTCTTCTTTGCTTCTGATAAATACTTATCCATTACTTTAGTTAATCTTTCCATAAGCTAACTTATTTTCCCTCTGTTTTTACTACAAAGAAATCGTCACCAATGTCTTTTCTTCTATTCAACTCTTTGCAAAGTACAGATGTATCAGCAAGGTTGATATGCTGGTTTACATACTCCTCCTTATCTGTGAAGGTAAGGAGTGTTTCATCTAGGTTATTTACTTCCTCTATATTCTCCACACTTTCCGAAAGAGATTTGATTTCTCCATGGATAAAGTCATACACATTTTTGTCGATAACTTTCTGTCTTGTCAGAGTTTCGACTGCTGTTTGAATCTTTAAGATTGATTTTTGCATTTCTTGTTTCATAATCATATTTTTTTTAGTTTATTTGAACTACCTAATATATCTCTAATATCGAAAGGAGTTTTGCCAGCAAACCTAGTAAGGCAATTCATCAGCTTGCGAGAATATCTTGCAGAAATCTTTTCTGCCTTTACAATACGATGATCAACTCTGCCATGACCGCCACCTTTAGCGGCATAATACAAAGCCAATCTAGGCTCCCAGTATTGCTTAATCTTTGGGAGCTTTTTCACTACGTCCAATCCATCCAATATCATCCCCATATAGCTAGGACTTCCGTAGCAACGCTTCATTATCTTCTTGGCTTGTCTAATCTTCATACGCTATAATTGCTTTAATTTATTAATTATTCTAGAGAAGCGGGGCATGTTTTTAGAGTGTTCACTTATAAGATACTCTTTCGTCATCAAGTCGTATATCCAGCGTAAAATCGCTGCATCCTCGTGAAATTCGTTAATATCTTGTTCGTCTAAAATTATTCGTTTCTCCATACTACTTATCGAATTTATTGCCGACAACTTTTGCATAAGTTATTACATCATTACCCAAACTACCTACACATTCGTGAAGAGGAATACCTATATAAAAACCTTCCTTTCGCGCCAAGAATGTGCCTTCATTAAAAGTAACAACATACTTAATATTGTCATCATCAACATCCTGTAGAATATCACCTTCCCAAACCTCATTTCCTTCACAATCTTTCAACCCTGTGAACATACAGACTGTAGAAGGGTCAACGTCAGTTATACCATCTTTTATATGGTCTCCTCCTATACATACCCTATTCCCAAGACGTACTAAATCACCCTCAAACCATTTTCCTGAGTTGAGCTGCTTAGCCTTGAATTTTATGTTTTTTATTTTCATAAGCTATTCATATAAAATTGTTACTCTTCTACTTTTATCAACCTTCAATATAGCTTCTTCTGCTTTATCAATCGAAGAAAACAAATACTCAGGACAAAGGTTACATGCGCCATAATCCCAATAATGGATAAGTCCAAAGAGCAATGAATGTCTCTTATCTACACGATAAGCAAGTATTGGATTATCCTGAGAATCGTAATGTATGCCTTTAACAGCCTTGCTTTTACGATACATATCTACTATTCTATAGGTTGCCATAACTATTTTGCTTTAACATTATACACTCCATCAATGACCTCCACCTCGTAGCAATCGGGACAATAATGCTTACCATCTATCATTTCCCAATCAGAGTAGTCACCAATATCAACTTCTTTGTTACTGAATAGTGCAGAGCAAGTATCTGTACCGCCAAATACTCCTCCGCATCTATCGCAAACAATCTGATACATTGTAATCGGTCTATACATAAGCTACTTCTTTTTCAAATATTTACCAATTAAATAACCGATAACTCCACCCATAAAAGCTATAAACAGAACAGCTAGGGTAAGTATAACATAAATCCAAACATAACTATTCTTCTTTAAGTTCTACTGGCTCATCGCTCCAAGATAACTCTCTTCCGATGAGCTTCTTGATACTTCCATGAGGTATAAGAACACAACCACCGATACCAGAATATGTAGGATTCCAATATCCATATTCTCCAGCTCCACTTCTGTATGGTTTCTTTTCAAAAAGAAATTCCTTACCATTTCCATTAGTTGCTACCCATGCCATAACTTATTCCTCCTCCACTTTTACGCCAAAAGGAACGAGGTCAGCAAATGCAAACTTATCAAAAGCATCTTTAAATGAATACTGTATTGAAGTATGTACTGATACATATTCTAAACATCGGATAAGATGCATAACTCCATCCCTTCTACCAACTACCCACCCAAAAGGCTGGTGCTTGAGCATTTCTGCCCAGCATTCTTTTGCATTTTCGAATGGGCGGTACTTTGGCTCTGGCTTAATTCGGTACTCTGTATTATTCCAAAACTCAATCTCTGTCATTTCCGTCCAATCATTCGGAATGTCTGAGCCTTTTACGGCACTCGGTTTTGTCCTACACTCAATTGCCTCTCCTTTTGCAAAAGCTTGCAAGAAAGGACAAAATTCTTTTGCTTGTTTTCTGTCCATAATCAATCCTCCAATTTTATATTATGTTCATCTGCGAAATAATCTTCTGCTTCCTCGCAAAACTGACCTTCGCAAAGTGATTCTGGGAGTGCTCTGCTAGTATAATACTCTCGGTGGCATAACTCACAGATTCCTTTTTCGTAATTATTTCTTAACTCTTCTCTGGTCATTACTCATTTTCCTTTCTGACTAAATAGTCATACATAGGCTTACGGTTTCTACGATATTCATTACATATCTTTTCTGCCTCTTCCTCTGTATCGCAAGTTGCAATAACTCCATCGGGATATGTATCCCAATATCTAACTACCTTAAATTTTGCCATAATTTAGTCCTCCAACTCTTTAAGTGCTCCTTCCAAGTAACCAACAATCATTTTTTTCTTCAAATTTTGAATAATAGTTACCATTCATATAACGAATAGTCTTTTCAATAGCTGATTTTATTTTTTCTTTGTTCATTGCTTATCCTCCTTTTTTCTGATTCTTTCTATATGCTTTAGTTGCGCAATACTTATATTGCCATATCGTCTATACATACCTTGGAGATATACAATATAGCTAGCTAATGTTATTTTATCTGCATTCATATTCTCTTCTTTTTACCACCTGCGAATGCTTGTGTCATGTTTATCGCAGATTTAATATCTTTGTACCTGACACCACAAACTGTTGCCACTTTTTTAATTGCCTCATCCATTTTGAATTGCCTTGCCAAAAACTGATTATTCTTTATCAAGTTGACGATTTCGTCTTTCGTATGAATGCCTTTCCAAAAAAGTTCGGTATGATCACCAACTCTGTCTTCATCTACAGAGAACGGAACACCATAATTTGTATAGACCTCTCCGTGATGTTTGATAAGGTGACGACCAGGATTCTTTCGGATATTATTTATCCAAGTTTCATTATCGCATTCGCACCATATTTCATACTCTGCTCCTGTCAGCGTTTTGTCAATGCCAATAGGATAATGACCGGAACACCCATTTGTTCCAAAGTAAATAATCTCTGCCATATTCTCTTCTTTTTACCCTCTCCCTTTTGCAGGAGAGGGTGGTTAGTTACTCAACATCTTCAAACTCAGAGGTAATTTCCTCGTCTGACTTCTTTTTGAAATCAAAGTAAGATTCCGTTTCATCGTCATACTCGCAACTAAGGCTAACATCATAGCCATCCCAGTTGTCAACTCCACCTGCTTCCAACAAGTCTAACTTGTATTCAGCTTTAAGAAGCTCTGCCAAACGTTCTGTACTAATCTTCTTCATTATTACTTATATTTATATCCCATAAGGGATGGTTAATAAATTACAACACAATCATCAAATACTGATACACTATCAACATTCATGGGTTGCCCATTTTCTTGTGTACCATGAGAATATGGGAAGTTGACTTCCATAGTCTTATCCTCTACCTTTGATAATTCATCAATTAATTCTTGTACTGTCATATTACTACTATTTATGCCCAAAAACGATTAACTAATCTTTTTGATACTATCAATTTCCATCATCCATAGTACAAACTCTCTATTGGAGCGAGTGCCATCTTTCTTAGCAGGGTTGATTCTTACTTCAATCTCGCCATTATAGCCACCGTAACCTCGATTAGGGACGATGCTTGTAATCCAACAAACATCGCATCTGGAACAGCTAACTTTGTCGCCAACCTTGTATGGAAGACTTTCGATGTAATCATTTACGTAAGAACAAATCTCATCGTTAGCATCATTGATAATGCTTAGTTGTTTGTCAACCTTTACTTTTAATTCTTCTTTTGTCATATCTTTTAAAATTATGTCCGAAGACGTTAACCTAACATATCGCTAATGTTTAAATACTTCTCCCCATCACCTAAGTTTCTTACCTCACAGAAACCTGCTTCTGAAACTGTACTATCATCGTCATATATCTTTTTGACGTGTATTTTCTTTATAGGACAGCAGTCATCATCACTTACCTCAAAAGCAATAGGCAAGTCTCCGTGTTTTGCCTTTATTTTCTCTAAACTTTTAACCAAATCACTTATTTTCATACTAATATCTTTTATGCCAGATGGCGGTTAAACATGTTTGCTAAAATAATGTTCTTTTGTACTTTTTAGATATTCACCACACGTTTCTTTTGTAAGATATTCCGTATCAGAGTAAGCATTAAACTTGCCTTCTTCCACTTTTCTAAAAAGGAATCTAATATTACCCATATCATCAGAATATCCTGTGAATTGCAAATGATTTTGCTGTAATGATAACCATTCCAAGTATATTTCGTAGTCTCTTTTAGAGAATTTGAACCAACGTACATTATTCTTGCACCATCCAAAGTAACTTGGGTCAATTCTAAGAACCCTTGTAACTGGCATACCTTTATATTTACCAAACGTAATTATATTCATACCTACACCTCCATTTCGTGTTTTAGTCCTAGACCGAAGAGAAGGTGCTGGAGTTCGTGGACATAATGTATCTCCATTATAAAGATTCTGTTAATAGCAACGTATATATTTTCGCTAAGCTCTATTGTTAAGCGAATATTGTTAACGTTTTTCTCAAAGAATTTCTCATATAATTTCTCCCATCCATTCTTCTTTAAAATCTCAGGAGTGAGAGGAATCGGACGAATAGCATTATTACTAATAGAGTATGTTGTACTACTATCGTTTAACATGACTACCTTAAGAAAGCCACCACTCAATGAAGATATTACTTTAAATATTTTATCTTTAGCAAATTGAAGTGCTGACTTCTTTACCATTACCAAATCTCCTGGAATATATTCTAACTTATTCATACACTTTACTTTTTACAATGATTATACTTTTTGATAGCATCCTTCTTAGAAGCTGCCATAATTTTAACACCCTTGATGGTGAACTCATGCTGTATCTTTGGCTGGCACTTCTGCTTGTCGGAAGGAATGTTGCCTTTCGGCACATTGAATCTAATACGTGGAAGACCAAAAGGGAAATCACTCATCTGATATTCCATTTCAGTTTGCATACTAATCATTGATAATAATCCATTCATAGCTTTACTCCTCAACTTCTTTAAAGATTATATTTTTATGGTCTGAGCGTTCTTTGATGCTACAAGGGTATAGCTGCCATACTTCACAAAACTTCTTACTATCAAAGAAGCACCCTTTGCAAGATTCTTTATCAGTCTCAGTAACTTCAAGAGTTACTCTTTCTCCAACTTTAAGCTCTTTCATACCTAGTCCTCCACGTCTTTAGTTGTGCCTAACAAATGCTCATTTCCCTCGTAAGGAATGCACTGCTTAAAAGCAAAATCTGTCATACTACGGCGGTTCATTATATGATATGGATTATTCCAAGTACTATCAAACTTCTCAAAGAACCCTGGGAACCATTCTTCTGTATCTGTATTTCTAACAAGTACCTTATCGAAAGGCTTGAACTCGCACTTCTTTGGCAAGTACTCCAAAGTCTTTGTCTCTGCATTCCAAGCCTTGCCTTCCTTAGCTAAAGCGTCAAAGAGTTGCTGCTTCTCAGAGTCAGTTGCTGGGCGGAGACTATAATGAACTCTAGTATAACCATATTCAGCTGTAGTAAATTTATCGTCAGCATTATAGAAAGCATAGTAAAAAGCTCTTTCGTCTTCATCTTTATATTCACTTCTTAAGATGAAAATACAATTTGCAAAATATCCATCTTTAATTCCTTTCATAAACACAATATCCCCATCCTTCAACTCTGGCTGAGACTTCTCAATCTCCAAAGTTTCACGGTTCAACTTTCCGCCCAAACGTTCCTCGATGGTGTTGATGTAGGTCTGAGCTTCTTCTTTGTTTGCTTTGTAGAACTCGGATGTTTGCATGCAGTCTTCATTCTCTTCAAAGTTCACTATACTACCCTCTTCTTCCCATAGATAATAATGACCATGGAAAGTTTTGTAGGTATCATCTTTAAACCCATCGAAGATAATATGTACCTCTGCATCTTTGTTAACTAGAATGTCTCCTTTCTTCCATGCGAACTTAGACCAGTCTCGCATTTCCTTAGATGGGAGCAGCATTAAAGGCTCTCCGTGTCTATTATATCTACTATCTGACCTGAACGAGTGCTTTGATAATGTATTATCACTTGTAACAACAGTAAATTCACCCAAATCCGGCACTAAATCCTCATATCTAAGTTTTCCAAAGATAGGAGAATATAACTTAGTTCCTTGCGGCTTGTCCTTTAGGATTTCCACTATATTAATCTTTGTTTCCATATCTAAACCAATTTTTGCGTTAAACAATGCTGATAATGGCTCTGGCTACAATCAGCGTATTTTGATATTTTTGGTAACTCCCCATCATAAGGAGTGACTTTCAAGCCATCAATGAAATCAGTATTCTCGGTATATACCTCGGTATTATGCTCATTCATAAACACTTTCTGTGCTGATGTAACATGGCTTTCCTCTCTCAGCTTACCGAGAGAACGCCAAACCTGCTTGCGATGGATGAACAATCCATGCAAAGGAATAGTTTTTACTTCTACTTTTGTTTCCATAACCATTACCATTCAAAGATGATAATAACTATTTGATACCCTTGCGCCCAAATCGAAGCAGCCCACGGCATCCGGCTTTAAGAAGCGTTTCTCTAACTTCTCCAAAGCCTATTTATACTTCTGCTCCATGTGCTTGCAATGAAGTCTCTGAGCTAATTTAAGTTGCTCGACAACACCCTTGCGAGCAACTCTATATTGTTTATCCGACATCATAGCCTTACCCTTTCACATAGTTGATTACGTGCTCCTGAGCTTGCTCATGCAAGTTGTCAAAAGCGTCTTCTATAACTTTGGCTGTCTGATTTCCATTAAGGTTCTCCAGCATTTCGCCAACCACTTCTTCCATCGAGCCTATTGGTAAGGAACAGAACTTATCAACTAGAAAGCTCTCCTGCTCACTGATTGTCATATCATCGAATAAATCCGATAAATCTACTTCAACTTTATATTCTGTCATAATCTTAATCGAAAATATGATGGTTCAACTTTCTCTTTCTGAGATTTCTCTTGATCGTCTCCATATCCTTGTGGTCGTTAGTGTGGTCCGCAAGAAGCTTGATGATGTCATAGATGTCATTTGCGTTATCCTCCAGGTTGGCGCAAATATTCTCATCACCGAAGAAACTCTTATTAAAGGGTTTCAAATGGAAGTAGTACTTTTTGGCTGCATCCTGCATCTGAGTGTAGTGCATCTTCTGCTCTTGCTTGTACTGAACGCTTAACAGCCTAAACATGCCCTGTTCATCCTTGATGAGCTGATCCAATACATCTGTTACCATTGCAATCAAACAGCCATTGACCTGCAGGCGTTGGATAATCTTTTCCTGCTTCAAGCCAGATGTTACACCAAGCTCTGAGAGTGTAACCTTCAAATCGTTTACTGTAACTTTCTCTTTTCCCATTGTCTTACTTTTAATTGTCAAACCATAAACCTGTATATCTCCATTCCCAGTGAAGACAAGTGTCATTAGGCTTCTTGCCTTCACTATAGCATATCTCGGAAGCTATACAATTACTACATATATGCTTCATAATCATGGAAGTTTAGATACCAAATAATCTATCTCCTTATCCGTAAGCTCCAAATCGTTCTTACGCTTAAACTTGATGATGGCATCTACTCCGACCTCGCCTTTAACCAACTGATAGATGGCATCCTCATCAAATCCCTTATCTAAGTCCTTGATAAGTTCCATTCCTAAATCATAGATTTTCTGTTGAATCTCCTTTTTAAGGTCTGCGTTAATTCGCTCTAAAGCTTCTGCTTTCTGACTAAATCCGCATCCTCCCTCAATGGCGAAGTCGTTATTGATGTTCTGACACATCTGGTCAATGTCCTTGCTACCGAAGAACTGAGCGAAATAGGTATCGCCCTTCAAGGACTGTAGAATATCTATTTCTTCTTGCTTTGTCATAATTAATCCTCCTTATCTAACTTATCGTACTCCTTACGTAGCTCTGCAATCTTATTTGCAAAGAAAACCATTGTATCTTTCAAAAGCGAAAGCATGTCTTTATGATTGAGGATGTCGCCAACCGCAGTGTAGTACTTAAGATTTTCGTTTGTTTCCAGAAGATCAAAGCTGCCGAAGCTTGCTACATTGGTGTTAAATGACTCTTCCTGGAAGTTACCTACCTTTGCTTGGTAGCGAATCACCATCATGTCTCTTCCTACTCCTTTCAAATTCAAATGAGCGATAAGTGACTTGTAGCCTACGTCAATACCCTCTACCTCCCAATCAGGACAAACAGAAATAATGTCTCTGATTTTCTTTGTGGCTGACTCGAACGCATTCTTAATGTTCTTTCTAACCTCTTCCTTCTTTGTCTCGACTGAATTCTTCATAATCTTTATAATTTTAATTGGTTCAACTTGTAAGGTAGGCTCCGAATAGTCAAAACTACTACCTTTTATCTATATGCAAAGGTACGAAAATTTTCTGATATATGCAAATATACTAATGATTATTTTAGTTAAAAATACTAAAACCGTTAAATATATGCGAATATATCCGTAATTTTGCCAAATCAAAACTTCGAAGATTATGATAGATTTTAATGAACTTTTTAAAAGAAATGACGTTGGCAGCATCATAGGAGAGCTGAAACAACGCGTGTTGGATATTCCACTTTGGAGTACCCTGTTATCTGAGTATGAGCCTATGCTCCATGAAATCGTAGAAGACCACGTAGGCAGACAGGACAGAACGCTTGATGACGGAATAGTAGAAAAGGCAGCTAGATTGCCTGTCGGATTGGAGAAGCTTCTTACACGAAGAATCTCTGAGTTCACAATGGCTACACCGGTCAAGCGTGTATATACGTATGATCAGGCTGACGAGGAACTGAAGACGATTGTGCGTGCAATCGAGAAAATCTACACCTGTGCACACATTGATGCCGTGAACATGCACAGAGCAAAGTGCTATTACGCCTCTTGCCAGATGTTCACACTTTGGTACACGCAGAAGAAGCCCAACAAACTCTACGGCTTCGACAGTCAGTACAAACTGAAATGCAAGACATTCTCTCCAATGGACGGAGTTGACATCTATCCTTACTTTGATGAGTATGACGACTTGCTTGCTCTGTCATTCGAGTATAAGCGTAAGGTTACTGACACAGAGCACACCTTCTTCGAGACCTATACCGCAGACCATCATTACAAGTGGGACCTGTCTTCAGACGACGAAGAGTCCGGATGGAATTTGGTGGATGATAATGAGATTTCTATCGACAAGATTCCAGCCGTTTTCTGGTACCGTCACAAGCCATGCTGGGAAGGATTGAAACCTATACGTGAGAATATCGAGTACACCATTTCCCGAAACAGCGATGTTGTGGCATACAATTCCGCTCCTGTCTTGAAGATTGCCGGTGCCATCGTTGGAATGGAGCGAAAGGGAGAGAGCAAGAGGGTGTATAGAGTCAGCGAAGACGGTGATGTTAGCTACGTGTCTTGGCAGCAGGCTATCGAGGCTCTTAAGTATCACGTTGACACTCTCGTCAAGCTTTTCTTCATGCAATCTCAGATGCCGGACATCAGTTTCGAGAATATGAAGAGCCTTGGCAATATCGGCTACGATTCAAGAAAGACACTCCTCATGGATGCTCATCTTAAGATAGGAGAGGAGACTGGTGCCTGGATTGAAGGCTTCGAGAGAGAGGCCAACGTCATAAAGGCGTTCCTTTCCAAGATGAACACGAAATGGGCAGCTAGAATGGATGAGATTACTGTAGAGCACATTATCACTCCATTCATCCAGGAGGATGAGAATACCCAGATTGACAAATGGCTTAAGGCTAACGGCAACAAGCCTCTCGTCAGCCAGAAGGAATCTATCCAGCGTGCCGGTCTTTCCGATGATCCTGACAAGACTTTCAACGAGATTCAAGGAGAAGAGGAAGTAGAGGCCACAAGAACAGCAGCTTCTATGCCTAACTTATTCTCGGAGGAATAGCTATGAGAAAGAAGAAGGAAGATAAAGTACAGCACTTCTGCCGCGAATGTGCTCATGCTACTGATTTTCATAGTATGAACCTTAAAGGTCAGCCTATCCTAGCCAAATGCCCATATCAAGAATGGAGCGTTCTTCTCAACTGGGATTGCTGCAAACACTTTAAAATGAAATTGTATGAAAAAGCCAAAACTGCCTAATCAGAAAAAGGCATATAAAGACCTTGGCAAGAGACTGAATACTTATACCCGGAAAATCATTTCCATCTATGAAACTCTTGCCAAGGAGTCCGCTAAAATCGCCACCTCCACCGACTTCGATGGGGATGGCGAGTTCTCTTTTGATGATTACCCTAGAACAGAAAAGAAGGTGAATGCCTTACTGGATTACTATTCAACCAATATGCAGGCATTGGTCTATAATGGCATATCGGACGAATGGAAGAACAGTAACACACTGCAGGACCTACTTGCCAAAAGAGTAATCGGCACCTTTACTAGGAAGATAGCGGACGCAAAGCAGAAAGCTTACTTTGAGCACAACAACGCGGCAAAGAAGGCTTTCATGGAGAGAAAGATTAAAGGTCTAGGTCTTTCAGAAAGAATATGGAATCAGAGAGCTGATGTAAAGGAGGCTCTGGAGAAATCTCTGTCTGTCGGCATAGAAAAGGGTATGAGTGCTGTTAAACTCAGCAAGAAGGTCAGCAAGTACCTTAATGATTATCCGTCACTTGCCAAAGACTATAAGAAGAAATACGGCAAAGCCATAACCATTCAGAACTGCGAGTACAGAAGCGTTCGCCTGGCACGTAACGAGATAAACATGGCCTACCGTTCTGCCGAGCAGGAAAGATGGGCTAGGATGGACTACATTAAAGGCAAGGAGATAAAGACAACCAACAACCCTAGCCATAAGCACGATATGTGTGATTTGCTTGCAGGTGTCTATCCGAGTTATTTTCCTTGGGTTGGTTGGCACGTGAATTGTATGTGCTATGCCATCCCGGTAATTATGAGTGAAAAGGAGTATTGGAGTGGTAAACAGCCAAACAATACTATGCCTAAGAACTTCACAAATTGGGTGAATGACAATAAAGACAAAGTAAAGCAGTCTTCCTATATCACCCAATATGCTCGTTCAGAAAGACCTCAAAGACAAATAAGAATAGCAACTCAGAACTCGCCTGAAGTTAGGGCTAGACTTCGCGAACTTATAAATGAAACTCTTCAAGAGAAATTTAGAGAGGTAGAGCTACCAGACGGTCAAACGGCTAGAAGACTTTATCTCAATAATAATAATGAGGAATTTGTGGTAGGACGAAATTTCTTTTCTGAAACGATGGCAAAGAATATTAGAAATAGAAGACTTAGCGAAACAATACAAGTTGCAGCCGATGTAAACGAATGGTTTCCTACAGCAACATTTGACAGGATTGAGGAAGGTTACCATCATGATTTTCAGTTCAAAGTATTCCATGCTACTTATCAAGGAAAACGAATAGAATGTAAGGCTAAACTTACAAGTGAAAATATCCTTTATACTATGAGATTACTAAACTAAAAAGCAAGGGATTGGAAACCCTCCCGAAGTCTGCATCCGAAGACCGACGTGTGAGAGGTCTATCCAATCCCTATTTATCTTTCTCCTTTACCGCTGCAAAGGTAATATTTTATTTTGGAAAATCCAAATCTTTTTCCGAATTTTAATTGGTTCAAGCCCTCGCTGGTGCATTTAATGTCTTGTAAGCCTCGAAAGCCAACGTGCTCACGTGCTCACTGATGGTGGTGGAGATTGTCATAATGTCTCCCATAAGGAGCATCGTCTCTCCCTTTCCGACCTCCGTGATGAGACTCAAAAGGCAGTTGATTTCATCCTTAAGCGTCTCGGCTTTCTTCATCAGCGGTGTTGGCGGCTCGACCTTGACCTCTTCCTTCTTCTCGCCAGACTGAGAAGCAATACACTTCTCAACAGCCTTCGGCACTTTTGGCTTCGGCAGGTTGCAGATGATGTTCTTCTCCTTCAATGCGAGAAGCCAGCGTCTGCCTCGCTCCGTCCAAAGAGGTCTTCTTGTGTACTTGCCCTTGATGACGTGTGTAGTCACCTCAGTTAGCTGATAGGTGGAGTAGGGACTTGTCAGCATCCACTCATAACCCTGGTTGAACGCAAGGCCAACCTCCTTCAGCTCTTCGTACAGCTTCTGTGCGCTGCTCATGCCCAACTCCTTCGCCATCTGCGTAGTGGAATAGACACCCTTTGTCATGTCGCACTTCTGCACTTTCTTGAAGCATTCATCAATTCTCTCCTGGAGATCACCGATGATTCCATTCTGTCTTGTTAACCACTCCTGGTCCTTTTTGACTTCGACCAGCATTTCCTTTGCGAACTCTTTCAAGCTCATGTCTGCGTTTGCTGCCATAAGATTCTGTTTATGCAACCATCGAGCTCATTTTATAAAGAAGGGCAGCCGCTCATTACGCCCTCAGAATCGCCTCTACTAGCGTCCCAGCTTCGGCAGGTCGTAACGTTGCAGTTGCCCTTGTATGTAGTTGGCTCTTAGTCAATTTTACGACCTTCTTTCTATATGCAAAGGTACGAAAAAATCGGCAAATTACCAAATCTTTTAACCTAAATTACGAATTTAATTTGTTGGAAATCAGAGAGTTAGATTTGAGGTAAGCGATAAACTTATCAAGCATTCTTGACGTGCGCTCTCTAATATCCGTTTCTGTAAAATCTGTCAACGTCTGTGACAGCATTCGTAATTCGTGTATCTTAGTTCCAATCCTCTCGCCTGTGGATTTGAACTCACCATTATAATACTTAATCTTGTCAGCAAATCTGTAATCGGATGCCCGAATATTAACTCTTCGCTCCAATACCGATTTGTTTCCCAACATTTCAAGAACCTCGTCACTCGACAATCCACCTTCCTTGACTTGTCTGTTCCTTGGGAAGATGTGCTCAATATCATATACCGCGTCAAGAGGAAGCAATTCCTGGTTATCGAAAGAGAAAGCCCACCACACAATCATCGACTTCGTAATCGCACGAGTGTTTGAGAAACTGAAGTTATTAAATTGCGAACGGAACAACTCCTCTTGGAATAGATAGTTCTCGAAAGTAATCTCTTTGTTCTCTATGATATTCACCATCTCATTGAATACCGGTGCTCGCAAGGCTGTTATTCCTGGGTTGCTGATAGCATATGCCCAAATAAAGCCTATCAAACGATTCAAGAACAAATAGAACTTCTCGTTGTCTAGCATATTCTCAGCATTCTTATAGTGCATGAAATATACTGATACGATATATGTCCATAAACTGTTAGGCGCATAATTCAATACAAACAAGCGCTTTAGTACATCCACGGAAAAACGGTCTTCGTTCTGAGAATATACATCTTTCCAGAAGTCCGCAAGCAAGACTAGATTCTCTAAAGTCTGTTCTCGTCGAAGTAGAACATATCCATCTTTCTCATAGAACTTACGAAGTCCTTCTGTCATAGAACTACGATTCGTCAGCAATGCCCTCTCGTAGTACATATAGCGTGTAAACAACTCATCCAAAGGTGTTCCACGATATGGATGGAATATTTTTGTAACGAGTTCGTCAAGCTCTTTCCATGTAGTGATAAACTCTTCCTTCTTTCCGATGGATGAGTAGAACTTATAGAGCTGTGCCTTGAAGATGTCTGAGTCAGACAATGGCTTACCTCTATCATTAAGCGTCGAGAATATCCTAAGAGCAGTATCTTGCGATTCTGCCTCTATTGGAAGTAGCACACAGTTATTGAGTATGCGAGCTGGATATAATGCAAAGAAAGAAGGATATTCTTCAATGAATTTTCCTATCTTGTCTTGAAAGTATCTGAAGTTGGCAGCATACCGGCTTTTCCCTTCTGATGTTCCTTTCCGGAGTATATCCATAAACTCTTCCTTGTCGTTATCAGTTGCAACCTCCGAATTTATCTTCAAGTCGTTTGGATCATACTCTCCGAACTCATTTGCTCTCCAAATGCACTTTTCTATGTCCTCTCGCATCTTGATTGAACGATTGTCTTTCATGTGCTCCAGGCGATTGTAGAAAGCTCGCAGTAAGAGAAGCAAGGTCGTAAGACGCTGCTGACCGTCAATGATTTCAAGTTTCCCTTCGTCATTACGGAATGTTACTATAGGACCGAGAAAGTAACTCTCTGAAGAATCGAAGCTGTCGCAGTTGTTATTCGGGAATGAAAAGGAAAATAAGTCTTCCCATAAGACCTTACATTCGTCTTCTCCCCAAGCATACGGACGCTGATAATCAGGAATCAAGAACGTAGCTTTTTTATCTTGAAAAAGATACTTTACGTTCTTTTGATCTACTATAAGCTTTGATGACATAGCAATTACATTCTACTTTTCATCAAACTCACCTTTCTCATCAAGATAGCGTACAGCTGCTTTCACGATAAACGAGAATCCTCTGAGTACAAAAGAACCTACCAGGCAAAGCAATGAGTCAATAACGTAGCCAAATGCCTGTACACCACTAATACTTGAACTTTCATATCCATAACCGCCAGAAGTATTCAAGGCGTTTATCCAAGTTATAATTGAAACTATTATGGCTATAAATGAAACAACAGCTAAAATGTTCGAGATAGTTCCAAGATGGTTTCCTACCTGTGGAACAAATTTTCTATTTCCCATATGATGCGCCCGTCATGCCGGTAGCTAAGCTTTAGTTAATAATCCGTCTGTCAGATTAATAACGCATCATATGGTACTTTATTGTGTTGAACCAGAAAAAAATCAGATTATTTTTTTGAGTGCCTTTTCTCGCCCTGCATTCAGCAGACAGTACTCATTAAAGTCTTTGTAGTGCTCGACCTTACCGTAAAGCTTCGGGTGGTCCATCATCTTGTCAATCATTTCATTGGAGAACTCGTGATATCCGAACTCATGGTCTCCCTGGACGGAACCCATTCCCTGACTTCTCGACGGCTTGTAATTATAGATAAAGTTGATGCCTCCCTCATAGGAGTATCTAGCAAGGCTGTACGACAGGAACTTACCATCCTTTCTTAAGATGTACCCATACGTCTGTGTCAAACTGATGACGCGATATCCCAACTTCTTAATATTCTCCAGGTTATCTTTCATACGCATCATGCTGATGTCCTCTGAAAAACGCACATTTCTTACATTGAACTCGCTGTGTAAATTGATGTGAAAATCGAGCTGGTCGATATCCCAATCATCCGGGTATATGAATTTTACCAATCTCTGCAGCCCTCTCTTATAGTTAATGAGAACTGCAAGAGTTGACTTTGGCTTGTAATTTCTCTTAATCTTAACCTTTACTTCCATAGTTATTTCTTCTTGAATTTATAGTTTGGGCAGCTTCTCTTGTTTCCCATCACAAGCAGTACCGGGAACAGCAGACCGTGCCTGCAACCATTTCCGTGCTCGTCAGCAGCCTCGCAAGAGAAGCAGCCGTAATACTCGTTAATATTCAGTGCTGCCATTACTCGTAATCCCTAATGTTCAACAATACCGGGAATCTCGGCACTCCAGCGTCAGAATACCCTTGATGCTGAACAGTCGCCGCCATACCTATCAACTCGTCCTTATCGGCTAAATATTGGGCTCTGAGTGACTTTGAACCTACTGGGCGGGCACAGAACTCGTACTCTCCACACTTCAGTTTGAATATCGCAGTACCTGCATCATTGCCCTCCGCTTCCAAAACATCGACAACCTTGAACTCTGTCGTGTCGAACGATTTCAGCTTCATAAGGTCATTGCTTCTTCCCTCTGTGTAGGTTCCATCAGCATTTCGGATAATGGCACCCTCGTAACCGGTGGAAACGAATATCTTGTGCCATCGCTTGATGTCCTTCTCCGAATGGGCAACGAAAGTCTGCGTAAGGTACACCGGTCCGTTTGGATCAATGGAAGCAAACTCCTCCTGCAGAACTTTCCATCTGGCAGCAAAGCTTCCTTGAATCTGTGTATCGTAGATAACCATACGTAGCTTGTCAGTCATGGCAGAACGGCACTTGACGGCAGAACATATCTGCTGGAAGGTCAATTCCTGGTGGTTGTATATCTCCCCATCCAAAGGAAGCATACCGCGGTGTTTCTCTCCCCAAGCCTTAATCTGAGGAACATCATATTCCTTACCGCCTCTCGATGTGAGGTGAACCTCGCCACCTTCTCCTTCATGAAGGATGCAGCGAACTCCATCGTACTTAGGCTGGGCGAAGCAAGGAAACTTCGTCTGTGACGGATAATATCTTGTTGCTAACATTGGTTTCATACGCTACTTAATATCTGAGGTTATTTTAATTCTCAATGGAGTACCATTCACTCTGTGCGTGACGAAAGATTCCAGGTCCGTATAGAAGCTACTGTAGCACTCTACACTAGAGCTTTCTACTTCAATGGTGATAATCTTTTTCATAGCCATTTCCCGTATCTTCTATGAATCTCATCGTAAATGTAGGCTCCACTCGTATGCGGAGCACTGAACATTAAGATGATGTCGTTATCTACCTTTATCTGATTTGTCCTGACTACCTTGTCATTCTTGACGTGGTCGCAAAAGACCGTGTTGCAGGAGTGATATAGGCGCATCGTGCGCCCATATCTGTCAGTTCCTATATTCTCTTTGTACATGGCTAGTCCTCCAAATCTACATCAAAAGCAGCCTCAATAACTTCTTTGATGTCCTCTGTGTAACCGCAAATTCCGTTGTACTCCAGCCAATGATCCAGCAACTCCGTGTTAGTCATTTCGGCTACTTCACTCTCACTATACTCTGCCTCTTCTACGAGGTACTTCATCAAATCATTCTTATCCATATTACTTGATTTTATTGATGTCACAAACTAATACATTACCTACTATAACGTCTCTGATACCTGCAATATTCACAAGCATCGTGGCGTTCTCGTTCTGAGGAAGGTCGTAAACCTTGCCTTCCTCATTAACAACCATCACCTGCGACTTGCTGAGTCGGACCAACTCGATGTGTCCACCAACAAATCCTCTCAACTCCTCCAATGAGAAATCCGTTCCGTTGGATGGCTCCACATTCTTCTGGGCGCCATCCGTGAATATTACTGTTGACAACATAGGCTAATCATTCTCTTTGCATTGTTAACAGAATAAGTCTGCGTCTTGCCGTCGATATAGACGTATCTCTGACCGAACATATCCTCAAAAACCTGGATGATGTGCTTCTTATATTTAAGAAGCTTTGTCTCAAAAATACCGTCCATAGCTAAACCTCCTTTATTGAAATGTTCTTATTAGGATTGTGGCCTCTGCTTACCGCAATGTCGTAAGCGTCTGTCATGTTCTCATAATCACTCTTGCTCGCGTCCTTCTTATGTTCGAACTCAACCTTTTCTAAGGTCTTGTCATCCATACCCTGAAACACTTCCTTGTAGAATGTAACTAACAAAGTACCCATAATCTTTATTTTTAATTGGTTCAACGATTGGTTTGCCTGCTAATCATCAACAGGGTATGCGATTTTAGTCTCGTACAACTTCTTGGTTGCCTCGAACACCTCTTCTCCCTGGAACATTCCGCAGTCTGCACTCTCGAAGCCCCAGTCCTCTGCATCTCCATCAAAGATGCCATATGCTGAAACTCGGAACAATGTAGGTGTAGCTGAAGACACCTTGATTGCCATCTTTTCAGATGCTATTCTCATAAGCTCTGAAATCTCATCAACTGTCATTGCCTCAAAGCGAGCGTAAACTAAATTCTTCATAATCTTTATAATTTTAATTGGTTCAACTTATAAGGTAGGCTCTGGATAACCAAAAGTACTATCTCTTATCTATATGCAAAGGTACGAAAATTTTCTGATATATGCAAATATACTAACGATTATTTTAGTTAAAAATACTAAAATTTAATACGCTGATTTCTAAATAGTTAAGGCGCCTACTCTAACGAGCAAACGCCTAATTAACATAGTAAAAAAAGAAATTACAAGAAACCGCCACGTCTGAGCTGTGCATCGGTAGCATTGTTAAGCCACTCCTCGCACTTCTCTATGATGCCCGTACAAGCGTCCGGCGCATCATCGTGGGCGTTATATCCTTCCTTTCTGTAGGATTTCATATCGTGGGCGAACTCCGGCCACAACTGTTCCCAATTAGAAGGGAAGACTAGTTTATTGTTTACCTCGCTGGAGCGAGTGAATATTCTAATCTGTTTGTTCTTCGATTGCGTGAACGTTACGAACTGGGTAATTCTGTTTCCGTGTTCCCTTGTTATGCGCTCGACATTGCGGGCGTAAGAGCGTCCACCATTGTTACTTTCAACGAAACACACGTCTGTCTGATTGCGCTTAACCATATTGGCTTGCGCTGGTTCCGTGTATTCCATCGGTCGCTTAGTGTATAGAACATCGGTAACATAGTAGCCGTCATCGTGTGCATCGAAGCATATAGAGCAAAGGAAGTCGAAACCGGTATCTGCCGAGTCTGTGTAGTTGCCAATCATTCTTGCATACCTTCTGTCCGGCAGCTCATCGTATGTTCTGAAGGCATGGTACATAAGACCTTCCATAGGGGTAGGGTTCTGCATGTACTGTGTCTCAAATACGAACTCGCTGGCATGCTTGATTTTATACAGCTCCTCCAGCGTATGCTTCCACGGCCACAAGGCTCGCTCCTTTCCGTCCTCGTCTGTCTGTATTACCGGGAGGGAAACAACCTTCCACTCATTCGGCTCAATCTCTTGAAGGTAACCGCACAAGTCGTGCTCGTGCAACCTCTGCATGACGATGATAATTGGCGTATGACGTGAGTTTACACGGTTACGGATGGTTGTCTCGAAACGTCTGTTGATAGACTCTCTGACGTTATCGGACAAAGCATCGTCCGGTCGTAAAGGGTCATCGATAACTATGGCTCCCGAAAAGTGACCGGGGTTGAACGTAGCCATGAACTTATCCATGTTCTTTATGTCTTCTTCGGTCCAGTCTGGCTGACCTGCACCAAAACCTGTGATCTGACCCAAGGTAGATGTAGCATACTCACCACCACCTGCCGTTGTGCTCCATTTTGATCTTGTGTTATCGTTCTTTCTGATTTTGACATTCGGGAATAGTGTTTGAAAATATGTGGAAGTTATCGTGTCCTTGACTGCCATTGAATTGTCCTGGACGAGACTTCCGGAATAAGATATATGAAGAAACTTTGAAGCAGGGTTCAGCGCAAGACCATATGCGATAAACATCTGTGAACACAAGAGGGTCTTTCCGTAACGAGGGCTGATATTGATAATCAGCTTGTTAGTCTTTCCCCTTATCACATCCATGAGCGCATCACATATAATCCTGTGATGTTCGCCTATTACATACTCACGTCGAGCAGTATAGGCGAACATCTTAGTAGTGAATTGCAGCAGGGACGATGCCACTAACTGCTTATGAAGAAAACGTTGTTTCTCAAAGTCCATTTATCTTCTGTAATTCTTTAATATCATCCAAGGACAGCTTAGGGAATTTGAAGTCCTCGCCATCCTTGCCGGTTACTTCTTGAATATGCTTATCTGCCAATCCGTTGAGCCTTGCAACAATGCTGGAATCAAACTGATGAAGCATGGCACCATCAATCTGCTGGGCCATCACGACATTCTCAATCTGTGTTATCACCTGCTCAAAGCCTGGTCTCTTAAGATTACCTCTCTTGAAATCCGCCCATTTCTGAACGATGCCACAGAAAGCACAAAATCCGACAAGGGTATAGGCTCTTCTGAAAACCCTTACCTCTTGTCTCATGGAATTTGTGGATTTGCCGCTGCCACCTGCAATGGAATTGCTACCAGTCTTTTGCTGCCAAGGGTCGTTTTCAACATCATCACAGTAAGCTACAAACTTATCCCATAATTCCTGAGAAGATTTAATCTTGTATGGTCTTCCAACAGGATTGGGGATTCTATGTACGAAAGACTTTACTTTCGGCTGTGATGATTCATCTGTCATGGCTTCTTAACTTTTACTAGTTTACCGCAAGCGGAACAATTATACTCATAATACTCTGAAGGCTTGACCTGGATATTCTCCTCAACGCCCTTCATTTCCTCCTTGAACTTCTGGTCCTTCTGGGCTTCCGTTACGACCTTCTTAGCCGTATGGTTAGTTTCAGCCTTGGAAGGTGCGGCCGCAGGTTTCTGTTCCTTTGGCTTAGCGTTGAGTCCAAGCATACCGGCAATGCTCTCATCGAAAGCAAACTGAATGCTGTTAGGATCACCAAGATAGGAGAGCTCCTTGCGAAGCTTCTTCTCGTTCCAAGTGGCAAACTCGGACGTCTTGTCATCAGCGATTCTATACTGCTTAATCTGCTCATCAGTCAGATAGTCAAGACGGATGCACGGAACCTTATCCATTCCCAATGCCTTGGCTGCCTTATACACACCGTTACCGGTTACAATCACGTTGTTCTTGTCAACGGAAATAGGCTGAGTGATGCCGAAATCCTTGATAGACTGCATGATTGCCTGTACCGCCGTCTCGTCAGTCTTATGCGAACCGTCATGAGGCACGATACTGTCAATAGGTAACTCAATTACCTTGTCATTAATCTTAATCTCTTCCATACCTGTTAATCCTCAATTTCTATTGTTTCCATATTTCCGCAATATGGACAAACGACCTTCATATAATGTGAACCGTCCTCGCGCTCTTTGAGAACGAACAAATCCTTTGCAGGGTCTTCCTCCTCCTCATCTGAAGAAGTTTCCTCGCTTTCGCCAGCCTCTTCATTGGATGGAGCCTCGAAGTTCTCCTCATCAACCTGAGAATAGTCATCCTGGAAGCCACCATACTCTTCTGCCTGCTGGTTGATGCTGTCGAGGGAGAAGTTGAGCATCTGGTTGATATCCTCAAAGAAGAATGCCTGCATATCGGTAGGAACCTCCATGTTGCGCAATTCCTCCAAAAGCTGGTCTTCATCAAAAGAAGACTTCTCTGCCAGCTTGTTATCGAGGATGCGGTACTTCTTTGCCTTTTCGTCGTCCATATCCGAGTAAACGACAGGAACGAACTCCATGCCCAACTGGTAAGCAGCCACATATCTTGTGTGACCGGCAATGATTACACCTGCCTTATCAACGAGGATAGGCTTAACGTATCCAAAACGCTTGATACTCTCCTTAGTAGGTTCAACCGCATTCGTGTTGTCACGAGGGTTGTCATAGTAAGGAAAGATTTCACTGAGTTTAACTACCTTTACTTTCATTTCTTATCCTCCTTCTTGGCTGTCTCTCTTGCTACGCGTCTCTCGTCGACAACCTTTTCGATAGCCGCATTATACTTATAGTTCTTGAAAATCTTGGCAAAACCGGTAACAAATTTAAGCTTTACAAGCTCTTTCTGCTCCAGACCTACCTTTTCGCAAATCTCACGCTCAGACACACCATCTCTGAGCATATTGAAAACGATGTTTACCATTCCATCGACAGAGTGACTTCCACGGGCACGATTGTGTCTTACGGTTGATGCCATACGTTGGTCGATGTCCTTGTCTAGGACTACAATCGGCAGCTTTCCACCACATCGCTCATTGATGTCCGCAAACTTGCGGATAACGAGGTTTCTGTGGAAACCGTCGATGATTACATACTTCTGTAGCTTCTCGTCCCAAATGGTAACGATTGGCATTGTGTAACCGTCTTCCCTCACGGATGTATAGAGAAGACGCATTTCCTTATCTGCCACATGGTTAGGGTTGTAGTTGTTGGCTACAACCATATCCTTGTCAACCCAAAGCACGCAATCTACAGGGTTGACTTTCTCTGGAGATAAGGAACTGATATACTTTCTGAGGTCGTTCAAAAACTGCACCTTATCCTTGGCAGCATCAAACTCCTTCTTGATGTTCTCTTGAAGATTCATATTCCTTATTAGCTTTTTCTATTTTAACATAATTGTCGCTCAAATACTGACGCAAAGAACGCTCTACGCTCTGAATGCGCTTCATTCCGAAATCTTCCGCAATGACGCAGACAGCGCTGGTATAACCAATCTGATGTATTACGTAATCAATACACTCCTGGCAATGCCCGGCTTTAGCTACATTCCTCTTCTTGGCAGAACGGTAGCCTTTCTTGATAGTCTCCGCATTCTTCTTGTCTTCACAAAGATTGTCTGCGAGATAATCAACGTATTCATCCCAATCCTTGAAATAAGGTGGCAAATTGTAGCAGTATGTTGCTATTTCGTTAAATACGTGTACAGACGTATTGACGTTTGCAACTCTTCGTACCAACTTGTCGTAGAACCATGGATCCACTTCCTTAATGAAACCTAAGTCGTGGATAGCCTGCTCATGGATGAGGGAACTTACTCGGCACGCTCTGAGTGGCTTCTGCGTGAACTGATAGTTATAAAGCTTACAGTACGGAAGCTTGTTGCTGAAGATGTAATACCATACATCATAAACCTTCCAATCCCAAATAGGGTAGAGCACCAGACTTCTCGGTGTGCCGTCTTTATAATATCCGCCACCACCTCCCCACGTAATACCTGGAAGGCACTCACCTCTAGTAAGACCCGACAATCGTGCCGGCGACTCCTCGATACGGACACCACCTAAAGTTAGGTAGTCTTTGCCGAAGAGCATTCTGTGTACCTGATCAAGGGTCTTGGAGAAATACTGATTGTGCGGAATCTCCAAATCACCATATGAATCTGGTTCCTTCTCACGAATCCACTTTTCTCCCGGTCCCCATACATTGAACCATTCTCCCTTTGAGGCATTCCATTCCTGGAAGTATGACTGAATCCAATACGGCTCAACCCACGGCAAGTGCATGATGTATCGTATGTACTCGATAGTCATTGGAGTCTCTGCCTCTTGGTCTAGGAAGAGGACGGGAATCTTTTCAATTCCCATCTCCTTCATAACCTCGTGCGCAAGGTTGAGAACCACGGTAGAGTCCTTTCCTCCCGACATCGTCACGACAATCTTACGCTTACCATAAAACTCCCGAAAGATGTATCTGAATCTTTCAAGAGCTGCCTCATAAACGTTTTTGTCACTGTAAAATATCATTTCTTTCTATTGTTTAATAATACCTTGTCGCTGGAATTACTGAAATGGGTGTCAAGGTAATTCTTAAGCCTACCCATCATTTCATTATTGTTGTGGCCGCGAGCGGCATTGTGCATGATTGTTGCATATCTCAACTTCTCTTCGTCGAAGTCAACGAAGCATACAGGAACCATCTCATATCCGATGACGCAGGCGGCGCGGTATCTGTTCTCTCCGTCCACAATCTGCATCGTCGAGCGGTTGACAACGATAGGCTGAGTAAATCCGAAATATAGCAACGATTTGATGAGAAGGTCGAAGCTGTCTGCATCATGCGTGTTAGGGTTATAGTCATTCGGATAAATGTCATCAACCTTAACGTATTCAATATGCAGCGGCTTCACCTGCTCAACCTCGATATTGTCCTTTGCCAATTTCAAGGCTAGATTTTCCTTAGAGTTTTTTGTATTCATCGAGAAATTCCTTGTTTACGATTTCCTTAACCCAATCCTTGCTTGACTTAGCCAAATAAGGATTTTTGAACTCACTCTCCCAATCTACAGACTCTACATCAAACTGGTTGTCGTAGGTCTTGCTGTTTCGAGGAATGCCACCTACGGCGCCTGGATTGTTGAACGTGCTTCTGTATGCACCGAAATGCTGAACCAGACCGGGAACGATAGCGTAAAGGTCGATACCCTTTGCCTGAAGGTATGCCTTAAGGCGCGAATCATCATAACGTGTCTGATCATCCGTCATCTTGTTTGAAGTTTCAACAAAGTCCTTGGCTAGGTCATTTGGATATACGCTAGCCTGCAGCCAGAAATTAGTCTTTGTAGAAATAACGTGCTTGCCCTTTGCGTAACAATCAGTATAGTCACCATTTGTAGGATTGTAGAAACTGATAACATTGTTTTCGGGAGCAAAAGAGAGAATATGTAAAATCTTGGCAAGAATGTTGCGGTCAAAGGTAATGTCATCGTGGATAATCATGCGATGGGTTCCTTCCGCTACCTCTTGCGTCAACGCTTGGGAATAATTGTCCCAAAGACCCTTACCTCGGTCCATAGAGATACTGACAGGAATACCATAAGGCTTCGTGCTGGTCTCTATCAACTTCTTAAGGTATTTGCCCTCACGTTCTCGCTTCGGAACGTTGAGGATGATAATCTGAGAGAGTTTAATCATATGCGTAATTATTTAGTAACTGTCCATTCTCCACCTCGCTTGGCTACCTTGCTTATGGCTACAGCCAAACGGTTTCTGTTCATATCGCTACCATAGAAAACCTTACCTGCGGCATAGGCTGCTTGGGCAACAAGTCCTTGACCCATGAAGAAGTCTGTGATAGAGCAGAACGGAACATCCTTACAAATCTTGAACACCGCATCCCATTCATCCATTCCCTGGAGTCCCCAGTCTTCTGCCTGCTTTGTGCCTTGGATAATCCAGCACTTGCAATCTGGCTTATGATAATAGGTGTTCTCGTAGATTTTTACATGAGGGAACAGCGATTCTACCATAGGAACCAACTGTTTCTTATTTCTGTAGAAGCACTCGACGAATAGTCTGTCCGGATTAATCTGCTCGATGCACCTCTTGATGTGGGCAACGAACTCGTCAAAATTATCAACCGGGCATTGCTTCTCCGCCTTGGTATAATACGCTTTGAGGACACCTTTACTTCCTGCCGGGTCGATGAATACACAATCGGCATTCTTTGAAAACTCCGGAAGCCCCAAAGTAATATCGGCAATGGTAATCTTGCTACCATTGCCTAAACTGTAAATCTCGCCTTCTGTGATGGGGTATTTGTCAATACTGCCATCATAACGCAAACCTTTCTGTGATGTCATACGCAATTTACTATTAAATAATTGTGATACTCTGATACGTTTTCTTCACCAAAAAGACTGCACAGAACCTTCTTAGAATAATAGAAATGTCTGAACTCTACATCGCATTTCTCGTAAGTGACCGGATGATACTTCTCCTTGTAGAACATCAAAAACTTACGAGCCTTACACTGTGATATAGCAAGAACAGCGTACCGGGAAAGATAAGATGGGGAACCGAACAATGCTACGATATTGTTGAAATTCCTGCAATCTAAACTCTTTCCGTCGAAAGGCTCACATACAACCCTATCCTTATAGGCTGGGTATTTGTTAGTGAACTGCTCCAACATTCCTTTACTAGGATCAATTCCTAGATATTCCTTTGGGTCGATTTCTGCAATCTCTGTCAGCAAGCCGGTACCACATCCGATGTCTAGGATTGAACCGCTGAGAGGTGGGAGCATTTGCCCCACCTCACGGTTCTCAACGAGACTCATTTCATCACGAAACAAAGTGTCGTACTTACTTGCTATTTTATCATACTGGGAATAATTCATTTTCTACTGTTGCCTGTTGCCAGGTGATTTTTTTACTTGAAATGGTTACGAAATTCTTGTGATTGTATATGTTACAATTCGGGAACATCGATTTCAACTGCATTCTGTCATAGGTGAAATGGTGCATTTCCTCGAACTCTGCAGGGGTGTAGTCATCCTTGTAGAACATAAGGCAATAATCCAAACCACTCTCGCCCAGTTTGCGGAGATACTGAGGCATGAAGTATGAAGCGGTACCGAAAAGAGCAACCACAACGCTGTCTGCCGACATCCATTTCTTTATCGCCTCCTCAAAAGAAATAGTAGAACATCTTCGGAAAAAACCAGAGGTCTTCTCCCTGAACTGCTTGATTGCTTTCTTGCTAGGATCAACTCCATAATACATTTCCGGCTTTATCTTGGTGAAAGCGACGAAGTCTCCGTTTCCGATGCCTGCCTCGAAAAATCTTCTGTCCTTGAACGTGAACATGATAGATTTTGCCATCACGTCCATTTCCTGATTCGAATAGATTCGCGGTACCGGCCACTCCAGGAAGTCGAACTCGTTGAAAACCTTCTGTCTGTTCAAAATCCAAGTAGTCTCGAATGGGTCACCCATCGTCCAATACTTGTAACCATCAATGTAAAGGTAAGGGAAATTATACTTTCCCCATCTTTCATGGACTCCATTGTCTCGCTGTGCGCTGACGAAGTAATAGAACTCGTCGTTTGTCAATGCGCACTTGTCTCTGTGAATGTACTCATGAGGAACGTCTATCATTGAAGTGGCCCATTGCCACTTACAACGCTTGATGAACTCTCTGAGCTTACTGTAATCGTATTCCATCGCTGCAAATTTAATAAAATATTTAATGATTAAATACCTAAAATCTAAAATTAACTATATTTTAACATAAAATTGTGCATATATGCGGCTTGGATAGTCAAAAACACCGCAAAATAGGCTCTTCTCATACGCAAAGGTACGAAAAAATCTCGATATATGCAAATATATCAAACGGAAATTTTAGCCAAAAATACTAAAAATTACGCCGTTCTACTAGCCCTGTTTGGGAGCCTGGATTCTATCTGCCACAGATTATCTTTGATAAGCTTCAGAATGGTATCGTGAAAAGCGGAATTGATGTTTCCGTGGCCCTGGCATTGAACAACGGTAACATCGGCTAAGTTTACCTCGATTGTCTCCATACGCTGCCCGTTTACCTTGGCAGAAAGTATGAGGCAGTTCGGCTTTCTGTTCACATCGTAATAACCATTCCTAAATACACAGTGCCCCATTTCCTTGCCCTCTTCAAAGAACTCCTGGACGGACTTAAGAACCTGTATGTCTATGGCGCCATCCTTTATGTCAATGTCAAAGAACTGCTTTCTTCTGTCAACATATACATTAGCCATTGCTTCTGCCTTTTTCTTATTCTCCTCTTCGGCTTTAGCAGCTTGCTCCAGATATCTGAGTTGCATTTTCTCTTCCGCAATCAGACGCAGCTTAGTCATTCTGTCCTCCATTTTCTTTTTCTTGTTGTCTGCTGCCTTTAGCCACTTGTCGTGCGCCTCACGAAGATTCTCCGGGCAAACTATAGAAGGGTTACGTACATCTTTCTTAAGATACATAATACTGTCGAGCATATCCCACCACAAGCTATCGTAAATATAAGAAGCCTTTCCGTGTCTGACAACAATCTTGACGGCAGACATTTTTTCTCTGTCGAAGACAGCTTCATGGTACTTACACACCTTCCACATATCAATATCACGTCTCATGAGAGTTTCATTGTATGGGTTAGCATTGACGGAACGGAAGATTTCGTCACACAGAATCTTTTCCCCGAAGTCTCTGAGAGCATATTTATACTTGCCTTGGACTGAAGCGTAATATACTCCATCGAATCCAATATCACGAGGATCACCCAAGAAACTCCATACAGTATGCGTTCTTACTTCCAACTTTCCGAAAGCAGAAAAAGCATCTTCTATATATCCGCTGGTTCGCTGCCTGGCAAGGAAAACATATTCCCCATCTTTCAACCATTGCTGCATACACTCCTTGAAGTAAATCTTCTCCTTAATCATCTTGTGGAACCGGAACTTCGCTCTTACCTGAAAGTATCTGAGGACCTGCCATCCCTTGAATGTGCATACTAGATAGAAACACCCTCTTGAAAATCTGTCACCATACTTGTAGGCATCATCTTCAGAGATGCAAGTCTTGATGGCCCACTCACGTTGCTTGTCTGATAACTCCGGAATTCTGTCCGAGAGTTTTACAACTTCACGTTCTGTCTTGTTTCTTGGCTTCATAACTCACATATTAAAAATCAAACAAACTCAACTGACCAATCTCAGCATCTTTCTTTCTCTGAGCCTCGGCTTTCTTCTTCAAGCGCTCCTTCTCAGCGGACTCCTTCTTCTGGAGTTCGATGATTTTGGCTTGCTTGAACTCCTCCTCAGCCTTCTTCTCCAGATTCTCCTTGGTCTGGTCTGAGAGATTTGTAACAATGGTGCAATTCTGATTCTTGGTGAATGAAACTTCTTCTTCATTATAATAGTGAATTGCAATTCCATAAATCTCATCATCGTCAAACCCCTGTCTTCCGGATTTCTTGACCTCTGAGATAATAAAGTCGCAGCAATCATCGATATTCTTGCCAGGCTTGGCGTAATCCTTTGCGAACAACTCATCCTCTGCTGCACGCTTGTCAAGATATGCCTTGATTACCTTCTTGAATGTTTCTGATCCTTTCATAACCTTTCCATTTTTTGAAACCTATAGGCTTGTCTCTAAAACCCTTACGGAATGCTTCTCTCATAGAGATGCAAATGAAATCTACGCTGCATTGTGCCAAGCCCGTACAAAACGCACAATCCTCGCAATCATCCATTGGTTCCGCTACGTACACGATGCCGTTAATGACTATCGCCGCTTTCTCCTTGAAGACTGCCATTCCTTTTCGCCAGCAAGCCCTTTGCCCTTGTTAATCTTCTAGCCAAATCTAAGTCTCTAGACCTTGTGGCTTTTTCATTAATAAAAGCAGCTGCTTTCTCCAAAACACTAAGCAATTCTCTGAACTCAGTCTTCGTTGTCTTCACTTCCATACGCTTCCTGTGCCGTTATAATTCTACAACCGGTGTAATCGTCTGCAGAAAGGACAATCTCACCATTATTAACCTTTTCTCTAATCATAGAGCAAGCATCCGTGTTTGTATCTGCCTCTACGGTTATTGTCTTACTCAAAGTTTCTTGAATGCAAACATCATATTTCATATTATGTTACCTCCCATGTTTCAATGTAAAACTCGTAGCTTTTACCACTACATTGACTTTGTCCAATATTGCGCAAATCTTTAAGTTGCTCTTCCGAAGCTCCGTTAGCCTCGGCTGTTGCGTAGCATTTCTGAAGGTCATCAGCTACTCTAAGTAATTCGCCGCTTCCTTTAGAATGCCAGGCATCATCTTTATAAATTAAATATACCGTCATAATAAAATCTCTTTAAAATGAACACTAGTTCTATCCTTTCTGTCGCCAGCCGTACAAGCTAAGTTCGCACATGTCACTTCTTGGTCGCGGAGCGGAACGTTAGGTACACAAACAGCGCAATTAACGCAATCTCCACTTTTCGCTACTACGCAAGTTCTCCCATTTATACTAAGCTTCTGCCCAATAGGATAGTACGCTTGTACACCAAAACTGCTAACTACGATAATATCTTTCCCTTTCATAATCAATCCTCCTTTTCTTTTAAGTAACGAAGGTATAACTGACAGTTGTCGCAATCAGAATTGCATCTGTAACTGTACTCATTGGCGCAAGCCATAAATAATTCACTTCTTTTCATAAGCGTCCCGATAACAAATAAATAAGTCGTAAATCATTTTCTCGCAAGCCTCCATGTCTTCCAGCACATCCCTCATGCGATATGGTGCTCCGTTCTTTCCATGGCCCTCGTTGTCTAACCATAAATATGTTTCACTGTCAGCATCAAATTCTACGTAACGCTGGTGGATGCTGTTGATCAATTCTTCCGCACTTTCAAATGGTCCGGTTGATATCGAGAAGTCTTGACCTGCAGGTGAACGTCTTGAAAAGAGCAATCCTTTCCCATTCGTGTATTCCTCTTCGGTGACAGTCCAGGAATCAGACTCTGCTATTTTTATTAATTCTTCTATTTCCATATTATTTTAAATTTAAAGGTCGGGTGCCGTCTTTCCGAGCTGTCGCAAAATAAAGAATATCAAACATTGTTTGTTATTTAATCCCGACCATTGATTAACGATGATTTTTACTTAATTCTACATGTTTCACCTCCAATCTTATTAAGTTTAACTTCCATATCCTGTAAATCTGCCAACGGCAGAACTTACGCTTTCATTTGTTACAGACCCAGGCTTCAAGAAGTACTTGTAATGCGTGCTTCTCTCCAACCTCTCACTCCAGCAGAAACCGAAAGCATCGAACTCCTTACCGCACCATTCATGACCGTAGTAGTATTCGCTGGCATGCACCTTCTGTTCCTTGCTGAGCTGCAAGAATAGTGCGCGACTCTTGCTAAGTTCCGTTGGGTTCTCCTTGAACTCCTTCTCGATTTGCTTACGCTTCTCGGTATATTCTGCCAGCTTCTGCTGGTACTCTTCCTCGCTATCGCAAAGATAATAGTCTGTGTCAGTCCAACGGCTATCCCAATAGGAATTGGAAGACTGATGTATATGATAAATATTCTTCATTTATTTTTATCCTTTCTGTAAAGGAAGAATGCGTCACCTTGCCAGCCGAAGTTCCTGGACTCACATTTTGCAAGTATATGTGTATCTGTCTCGATGAGCACATCTTCATATTTGTCTAACTCAGTTTGTGTATCTGATGTATCTTCTCCATAATCCCATTGAAGCATAAATTCCAATATTTCATTATGGTCACCGACACAATCCAGTCTGCAAACATACTCGTAATCCCTAATATCTCCAGAACAGCTCTGATGCTGTGGGGAAATCTCTACGATAAGAGATAAGTAATCGTAATCCTTCATATTGTATATTTTTGAAAGGTAGGCTGCCGTCTTTCCGGCTGCCAGATAAGAATAAGGTGTCTAATTAGTGGGTGTCCTTAATACCCATATCGTTAAACCTTACTTTTGCCTACCTTTATAAAACGTATATGAATCCATCATACTATTGTAGAACCACTGCCATGCGACAATCTCTTTCTGCTCCTTAGTAATGTTTAATGGATCTGTAATCATCTTTCTGCGCCAGTTAATCAATCTGTCGCAAGACTGAGTGACCCTCGCAATCATCACATGGGCGACATTCTCCATCATTACTGCCTCGCCGTTTACCATCTTCAGTGCATACTTTTCAGCTGCATCGTGCCAAAGATCGTAGGCGACTGAATCATTGTTGAGCATAAGATAAAGTTCTTCCATATCAGCAGTTCTCTTGTACTGAACCATTTCCTTTACCAACATAGCTAGCCCTCCGAATTTTTATTGCCAACCATGGACAGTGATATATCTACCAGATAAGGTAACGTATGCTGTGGAAGGTTATCTTCATTTTTATAATCTGTGATTATCACATTGTAGCTCGTAAGTCTTTTTTCGTTACTGATGAGAGTGTCATCTATAAGTCTATGGCTTATTTGCTCTGTACGGATAATCTCAAATCGCGTGGCATAAGGAGATTTTGCGGCCACCTCCTTGCGCTCCGCAATAGCGACTAGTCCAAATGTAGGATTCAAGAAGATGTACTTATCGCCAGTGAATATGGCATCAAAGCGTTCCTTATCCGTCTTTGTTATTCTAATGATATTCATAGCTAGCCCTCCAATTTGTCTATATACTCTTTTCTTGCCTCTGCGAACACCTTGGCTTTGCGCTCGTCCGAAAGAAACTCTTTGATAGAGAATCCCAATGCGATAATACCATTCTCAAATTCCCATGTATATCCGCATTCATGGTTGCCAAACTCATAGATGAGAGCATCCTTTAAATTCTCGTCATTTGAATAGAACTCCTCATCATCCTTGACGGAACGCTCTGCGAACTCGGTAAAAAGATGTTTGTCTTCTTTGAGGCAATAAGCACCGGAACCGATGGAGCATATCTTTTCTAGGTCTTCCTTGCTTGTGGTAAGACCCCATTCTGCCATCATTTCCTTGAACTGCTTATCTCCGAATGCAGCTTTCATAGGGAGCTTGTCGAACTCCTTTTGCTGCTTGGCTTTATAATCTACGTATTTCATAACTCATTTAATTTATACGCTTGGCAAGCATTGTCCCCACAATGAGGGTTCTCGGAAAAATCACAAGATCCATATCCATAAATGTCCTCATGAAGGAACAATGCACAGTTGCCACAACACTTGTTTATATTCTTACACATATTCCCTGGTCAACACCACCTCTGTTATAATAGCGTCTGCAAGTAAAGCCAAGACTGGTCAGCCAATCCGTAATGGCTGGATGGAGTTTGTATGGAGCATAACAGTCTCTCCACCAATCCTTGCCATCTGGGTCTGGAATTTTCCAATCATACGAAAAGTGTGCTGCGCCACCGATTAAAGCGTAATCATTTTGCATCAGGTTCTTCTTGATATAAGCAAGAAGCTTTTCCTTGTGTTCCTCAGTGAGTTGAGAAACTCTAGCTGCTCTGATTTCATCGATTAAACTCATACTCGTCTCCTCCTTTACATAAGAACTACAATGTAGCCTAATGACTTGATAAGATTGAAATTTGAATTTCTCATAATTATTCCCTTTCTATTTTTTAAGATTGAAATTGTATAATAGTGCCAAATGGCTATCATCTAACTCTCTCCAATCATCAACCGTGTCAAGATAAGCCTTGACTTTTGAAAGCGTAATTGGAACCGTTGGATAAGCAGAACAAAATCTGCGAAGCATGTACTCTGATAAAGATTCTTCCATAGCCTTCGAATTATTAATGATTACTATGCGTTAATGAGGTCTATCACATCAGAAGCATCAAAGTCATCCATACTATTGTATGTAACATAGAAATCTTCCTCATCGTCAGCAAGCAGACCTTCAGCCTCTTCCTTAAATTCATTAAAGTCCTCATCCGTGTCTTCATAATTCAATGCCTCTCAAATTATTGCCCACAACTTTCTCTGCTTTTCGTTAAGCGAATTTAATTTTGTATTCATAATCTTTATAATTTTAATTGGTTCAACTTATAAGGTAGGCTCTGAATAGTCAAAACTACTACCTTCTTTCTATATGCAAAGGTACAAAAATTTTCTGATATATGCAAATATACTAACGATTATTTTAGTTAAAAATACTAAATCGTAGTACTTTGTAACTATCTGATTATCAGAATGGTGCATCTGCTTCTTCTGGCTTTTCGAAAGGCACCTGTACATCTTCGTTGATTAAATTCGTCTTGAAAAAATTTGTCGTATTTTTGTTGAATCCCATAAAGAATTTGAACGTTCCGATATTACGTCCCTTGGCAACGTCTATCATAGCCGTTCCGTCAGTAGGATAATCGTCCTTATTATCAAATGGGGCAGGGTACGCTCTATTGTAATACTCTGCTCGATAGACTAGGATGACAACATCGGCAGCTTCTCCTATCTGTCCACTATCGCGCAGTCGGTTCAGATTCGGCTCCGGGCAGTTACTATCTCTAGACAACTGACTTAGGGCGATGATCCATATGTTCAGTTCCTTTGCGAGGTTCTTGAATCTTCGTGCGGCATCACCCATAGCCTGCTCCCTGCTGAAACTCGTACTCCTGGAGTTTACGTTAAGAATCTGCAAGTAATCTACTACGGCTCCGTCTATGTCCTTCTGCATCTTAAGCATTCGGATGGAAAGAAGAATAGAATCTATATTTGACGTGCTCTTGTCATCAAAGAATAAATTCTCTCCGGGTAACTTGCCTCTAGCATCATCAATCATCCTTATCTCGCTTGGCGCCAGACTGCCCGAATAGAGGATATTGTTGGCCGGGATGTTCGTCTTGGCAGAAAGCAGACGTGCCGTAAGCTGCTCCTTCGTCATTTCCATAGAGTAGAAAGCAACCTTTGCTCCGTTCTCGATGGCGTGTCTTGTCATGCAAAGTGCGAGGCTCGTCTTTCCCTGAGAAGTTTCGCCGGCAACGATAATCAAATCAGACTTCTGCAGACCTCCCTTTTCATCGAATCTCTCCATACCGGTCTTGGTTCCTGTCGTGACACCTCCAACGGTGGCATTCTTAACCATTATCTCATTTAGACTATTCATTGCATCATCGAGCGTGAACACTCCATCTGCTTTCTCAAATACTCCTCCGATACTCTCTATAGCCTCTTGGTGGGCGTCTGCGGTCAGAATCTCTTCCGATAATCCAACCTTGGAAAGCTGCTGCCCGACAACCCAGAGTTTTCTTCTTCTACCAAGGTCCTGCAATCTGATGGCATGATATTCTACATGTGCAGATGATGCAATCTGTGCCGAAATGTTCATCAAGTCCAATGCTGTTACATTCGACTTCTGCTTATTGAGCTCGGCAGAAACAGATATGACATCTATCGGCATACCTTGCTTTCCCATATTATCAACAGCCTTCCATATATCCCTACACATGGGGTCGTAAAAACAGTCTTCATCTAGATATTGGCTTACTAGAGTGTATGCGGTAGGATCAACAAGAAGACTTCCGATAACATACTGCTCAGCCTTTGTGTCATTCACTAATGGCTGATTCTGATATGGTGATTGTGCTAAACTCATCTGAACGATACCTCCTCAAAACTTAAAATATCAAACATTTCGTGCATTCTATCTACAATTCTTGGGTCATCGTACTTCTGTCCGATGTCAATGGCCGTTAGGTTTGAGCTTATAATCGTGGGCAGCATCTGCTCATAGCGATAGTCCAACAACTCGTCAAACGGCTTGTAGTGCATTCCGTAAGTGACTATCTCCGTTGGCTCAGCACCCAAATCGTCAATCAAGAGAAACTTAGTGTTCATGATTGCTCTGAACTCGTTTATGTCTTCGTGAATCATGTAAGCCATATCTCTAGCCTTGACGAATCGCGGATATTTGTCACCCTCGCAATAGCTAATCTTGTTTGAGTCCACAAGATGAACTAGCAAATCTCGAATAGCCTTTAGCATTGTAGTCTTGCCATTTCCAATACTGCCGGGCATAAACAGCCCGTAAAAGTTTGTCTCTATAGTAAGAAAATCCCCGACTTTCGATATTGCTTCCTTTAGCTCGTCAGTGAAGACAAACGTTCTTTTTCTTTTCTCTACCTCTCGTTTGTAGGCATAGTAAAGAAAGTTCTTGACTTCTCTATTTTCCAACGGCAACTCCAAACCCCGACCGATACGCTGATGTGTCTTTGTGGTCTGGAGCTTTCCATCCTGTCTTTGTATTGTTTCCATTGTCTGTTACGTTTTGTCTATGATTTTTCATTTCTGATACTATCTCGTTGTATTGAGAATCAATTTTGTTAACCGAAAAATTGTTCATTATCCAAGTCTTGTCGATACGACGTAGAAACTCTTCCAATGCCTTAAGCAAGCTCTCGTCATCTATCGGAAGCGGCACTGTTTTGTGACTTCTAGCAAAAGAAATCTTCTTTAGGATAGAGTTCATAGCCTTTGCATCCTTGGGTTGCCAATAATAGGCGGAGTCATAGAGTTCTTGGTAATACTTCTCGAATATTTGCCGTCCCTTGTGGCAGATGGTAAACTCTTTCGGTTTCGATTTCCTCGTGCGTGCGCTAGAAGGAGAAGATAATTTTATATTATCTTCCCGTTCCGTAGGAACGGAATATATATTCTTTGAAGGGTTTGGGGAACTTTCTTTGGACTCTGGCATTTGCTTAGCATTTGCTAGAGATTCGCTAGCATTTGCTAGAATATCTGTAGCATTTGCCAGAGAATTTGTAGCATTTGCTAGAGAATTTGTAGCATTTGCTAGAGATTCGCTAGCATTTGCTTGGCATTTGCTAGAAGATTCCTTAGCATTTGCTACGAAATTTCTAGCCTTTGCTGCACCACCTGCACGACCGGCTCTAGCTCTAGTTTCGCTGACTTTTCTTGCCTGCTCGATGGTGTCTGAAAGTTCCTTAGAATAGAAATATTCTTCCTCAACCTCGAATAAATCAAAATCCTCAACTACAGATTGCACCACGGAAACATCAACACGCATCTCATAAGCTATCATAGAATAATCCTTTGACAGCTTATGATCCTCGTCTTCCTCCAATAGTTGCATAAGAGCAACGTAGATGCCGTAGGCAGCTATGCCGTGCTTCACCCTTGCTCTCATTACTTCTGGAGAATCACTATTTCTGATGCAATTATATTTCATAATCTTATTGGTTCAAGTCCTCGTTCTTAATGAAGCATATCTTACCTCGCTTTATACTATTTGCCAGGGAGTCAACTTCTGTCTGCAACTTACTGTAAACAGCACTTTGCTGCTTAGAGATAAAATTGTGGATAGAAGGGCTAATCTTTAAAGCGATAAAAGCCATCCCCTCCAAAATCTTAAACTCACGATACAACACACCTGCCGACTTGAACTGTTTGTCCAAGCCTACCAAGAACGTTCTGTAGTCCTTGATTCCTTCAAAATCTCTTAGAAATTCTGTCTCTTCCATATTGTATAATATTTTATTTATAACTATATTGTTTCTCCTTAATGCAAAATTACGAATTTTATCTGATATATGCAAAAGAATTAACTTAAATATTCAAAAATACCAAAATATATTTAGATATATATTTGGCTATCTCAATTTTTTTTAGTACTTTTGCAGTAAGTTTTTTCCATTATATTCTGTAAAAGAATATTGTATGGGTTTCTCTTTAGCCTGCTGGCGAGCAGGCTTTTTTTATTGGGATTTATTTGGCAATTTGAAAATAATTCATTACCTTTGCAAACAAATCCCTTTAAAGTATAATCTTTATAGGATTTTAATTGGTTCAAGTCCTCGGTGTTGTGAAACACTGGGGACTTATATTTTTTACAGATTAACGGTGATACCTTTCTCATAACTCAGTCTCTTTACTTCATTAGTATAATACTTAATCATTTTCTCCAACTCATCGTCATCCCATTTCTTGATGGAGTGAGCACGCTCTCGCAGGGTGGAAAATCGGGAAACACCAATCTTCTTTATCAGATTCTCCTGGTAGTATATAAGATGGTCTGACTTCACTCTGTTACACCCGATACATTCTGCATTGCAGTTATCTTCATCAAATCTGGTGGCCATGTTGGAACGTCCGAAGAAATGACCGCAATCAAGCTCTCTGTACGGCTTTATCTTTCCGCAGCTGATACATTGTCCCATGCCGCTCGGCATGCAGTCTCTCAGACGTATATACAACGCAAACACCTTGTCTAGTCTCTTGACTAAATCAGGCTTACTCTTCTTTCTCTTTTTGGGAGCAGAAGGAGATTTCTTCTTTTTCTTATAAATTGGAAACATTTCTTTTGAATTTACATGTAACATATTTGTCCGTCATGTTCGCAAAATCAATACATAAACGGCAAGCTAAACTTCCTACATAAATTGGTTCTTGTGTAAATACTCCCTTTCTGCAATGCGGACAGAGAGTTAAATACTCAGTTCCTAATGCGGAATCTCTTTGCTTATATTCAATAAGCTCATTTAGAACGCTCATCTTAGTACGACATTAGTTAATTGTGTTCCTCTGGAATACACCGCCCATTTCGTGGTTCCTGGAGGTCTGCTAATAAAGAGGTCTGCGACATTTCCGAATCGGCTATAGTTTCCCGACAAGTCAACTATCCACCCGTCCTTTCCTTCAAAAGGTCTGATAGCTCGGCCTACCATCTGATAGTAGAGCCCGAGAGATTTCGTCGGGCGTGCCAAAACAACGGTGTCTAGGGCAGGGTAGTCGAATCCCGTAGTCAGTACACCTACATTGGCAACAACCTTTATTTCTCTCCTCTTGAATCCTTCAAGAATGGCTTCACGTTCCTTTTTGGGGGTATCGCCTGTCACGATGGCGGCATTGACTCCGAGTGATTGAAGCTTATCAACCAACTGCCTAGCCTCCTTTGTGAAAGCGGTAAATACAAGTACCCCCTTTCTGGGAATGCCGCTTTTAGGCTGCAGGACCTTGACTACTGTATTTGATAGCTTATCATAGAATCCGCAACGCTCGTACTCTGCGAGGAGACTTCTTTCATCATAATCTGCACTGGTGGAATTGCTTCTGACTCTCCTTAAATCCAATTCTGTCAAATCATAATAATGCAAGTCTGCAAGATAACCTTTGGAAAGCAGCTCTCCAATCTGGCAACAATAGATGACCTTTGAAAATATTCTAGGTCTTACTCTCGTGAGGAACTTCAATATGGAACCTCCTTCGGCACGATCAAGGCGGTATGGTGTGGCTGTTAATCCAACAACCTGTCTGTTCTTCGCTTCTATGAACTGCTTGTATTGCCCTGACTTCGAGTTTACATAATGACATTCGTCAATTATGATGTTCTTGAAACAATCGAAGTCTGACATATGGTTCATCACGCTCCCGATGGTGGCAAAGGTTATTCTGTTTATATCCTTACATCCTACAGAAGCACTATAGCAACCACAATCGAAGATACCATAGCTTTGCAGCTTGGCAAAGTTCTGCTGAAGAATTTCCTTACTGGGCTGAAAGACTAACAGCGGTCCTTCCAGGCGAGAGGCAATATCTGCTATCACCAAGCTCTTTCCTGCACCCGTAGGCAGGATAACCAATCCGTTCTTGTCAGCCTTGCTAGTGAACAGCCTTACGGCTGCATCACTAGCTTGCTTTTGATAATTTCTAAGAGTGTACTTCATTACTCGCCGAATGGTAATTCATCATCGTCATCATCTGAAGACTGCTCTGGCTGAGCTTCTTCTTTTGGCTGCTCCTCTTCTGGGAACTCCAATCCGAAGACCTCTTTCATGCTCTCACGATTCTTGACCTCATTTGCCCAAATCTCAGAACGGTCCGGGATAGCATAAGCCTTTGCAAGTAAGAACTTCTCGGTATTTGCATCCCAATTATATACGAGATAGTAACCTGCCAATGCAATACAGAACACGTTCTTCGACTTCAAACGCATATCAACAGTTCCCTGGCGCACCTCAGCGGCGTACTTGGCTACTTCCATAAGGACAGAAGCATAAGCCTCTTCTGCATCCTTCTTCATCTTCTTGGCTTTTTCCAAAGCCTCCTCCAATTCCAGCTTGCGAGCTGGCACCACGTTCTCTTCGAGTGTGCAATACTCCTCTCTGATGTTCTTCTTCTCGAACTCATCGAGGAAACGTGTAACCAACTCATTGTCAGGGAAGGTTGCTGTGAAGTGCTTTCCGACAAACTTAAGGATGTCTGCCTTATTCTTCAAAGGCTTCTCTCCACAAAGGTTCTCCTCGGTCAAAGCAAGGAAGTCCAACTCCATTGGGAACATGTCTTTTACACCTTCCTCCAATACAAACTCAATGTTCTCAGGAACATAATTTTTCAAATCTGATTTCATAATTATAAATACTTTTCATATAATGCTATCTGTTTCTGAGCTTCAAGCAAGGCTGCTTCTTCATTAGGCTCGGGTATATACAACCCTGCAACCATACTTGAATAGTTCCGAAACTTCTCAATAGCGTCTGTTAATTCTTTTGTGTCAAGGTCAGCCGTGCTTCTCCAATAAGTTACAGGCTGTCCTCTTCTGTTTGTTCTCTGCTTCGCAAAGATTTCTCTGTTCACTATCTGCTTGAAAATGTTATACTTCACATATTCTTCATCGTAGCCGAACTCTGATGCGAAATACTGAAGGCACACATGCAGATAGCTGTTTTGGGCGAGGGAACGTGGACGGTGCTTTTTCTTCACCTCCACGATAAAACCCTTTCCGCTTTTCAGGGCATCCATGTAAAGGCCATTGCAATAGTCCTTGTAGTCTGCCCTGTCCTTGTCATTGTTGAGATTGAAAATCATAACTAGAATGGCAAATCATCATCTTTGCCCGGCTGCGGTGCCGGTGACTGAACTCCTTGCGGCTGCGGTGGTGGAGGTGCTTGCTGCTGCGTCTGGCCACCTCTCTGATACTTTTCTATCTTATAACCCGAAATGGTATTGAAATACTTTACCGGGTCATTTGCACTCTTCTGATACTTGGTACCTTGAAGAGCAAAAGATATAGTAACAATCTCGCCAACTGCAAAATCAGCAGGATCATCCACGTGCTTTCCGCTGAACTCAAAACTTGGGTAGTTCTCGTACACATCTCCGTAATTCGAGTGTGTACAGTTAAGAACCACAACTCTCTTTTTGAACGGCTCTCCACCGCTCTTACTTGGTATTTCCTCGACATTGCCGATGAGCAATACCCTTCCTGTCATTGTATTAGCCATCTGATTCTGTTAATGGTAAATATGGTAATAATTCTCTCATTTCTACCCATTTGAGGAAGTCACGCAATAGAGCGTGGTTCTTATCTTCCATTCCCGGGTATCTGTAACAAGTGATTGCTGGCTCATAAGGAGTAAGCTTGAGACCTCTCACGTCTCCCTTGTGCTTATCCTTATTGTAGCCCTCAAAGACAAACAAGTCAAAATGGAACACATCAGCTTCAAACAACTCTAGGTAAAGCTGCCATTGGCAACTGTCTATATAGTCTTTGTCTGATACCGGTCCGTACTTAGTCTTGACGTCTCTTATCTCTAGTCCGTCAATCATATCGGCACATCCCGTGATAACGGCATCGCCGAAATCCTTGTATTCACGAACCTCATGAAAGGCGCCAGGATGCTCATTCCTGTATTTCAAAGCAACCTTGCATTGTGGAATGTCGAGAATCGCTTCACCTTCATCAAAGACGAATCTTCTTCCTTTTGGAACGGGTTCTGTCTTATCTTTCTTATAATAGGTGAAATGGCGAACACCTTCCGGCTCCTTGAAGCAATGGGGACTGCCAGTCTCCACGATGGAGTGAAAGGCAGTTCCTATTCTTGTGTAATCGTTGCCCTCAAACTTCTTAGTAATATTGTCTATAACGTCCTGCTCTGTAACATAAGCATATTCGCCAGACATATACCGTCTGAAGCTCTCTAGCTGGGTAACTCTAATCAAAGGCTTCATCATGCTGCATCCTCATGCTTGACGAACTTCTTGCCCTTCTTGTCAAAGTCAATGCCTTTGACAGCAAGTTCCTTGATCATCTGATTCATGAATGCCTTCTGATGAATCTTGTTCAATCCGTGAGCAACCTCGATGAGTGCATTTGCATCATCTACAGTCTCCACGGCTGCAAGCTTCTTTCGAGCATCATCAACGGCTTCCTGCGCCTTAGCCTGAGCATCGGACTTATTCACGATGGCTTTCTTCACCTTCTTGATGATGTCTGCCATGCAAGTGTCAAACTCCTCTGTTCCGTAAGCTGGAATCCAAGTGTCCTGCAGGTCTGCAACATTCTTACCAACACGATTGTCCTGTGGCTCGAACTTGATGACGCGATTGCCGTTCTCCTTGCAGATGTAACCTACCTGGTCCGCAATACGGATGAGCAAGTCCTTGCTCTGTCCTGTACAGTCTGGAGAATGCTTGATGTAATCTCCTTCCTGTGTCTCCTTGTCGTGACAGATGAAGATGATGTCTGAATTGTTTGAACGGAGAATGCCGACAAACTGCTTGAACAATTCTCCCATCACACCATATCGCTTCAATGAGTTAGTTCCCAGCTTAGGGTCTTGCTGAATAGCAAAAGCGTTGAGATAGTCATCGAGCATAGCCTTGGCTGTGTCTACTACGATGGTCTTACACTCACTGATCAAACCTGGCTTCCAAACCTGCTTGCCATCCTCAACAACATAGGAACCGATAACCTCAGCATTGTAGATGTCTTCCCAGCGTGAAGCCGTGACAACAATGTCTGGACGCTGAACGGCACGGTCAAATCCTCGGTCGGTGTCGATGAGTAAAGGACTGTTGGCTGTAGTAGCCAAAGATGTCTTACCGGTACCTGGAGTACCATAAAGTACGATAATCACTGGACGCTCTGTAACAACGTCATTCTTTCTAATAATTGGCATAAACTAATATTTAATTGTTAAACAAATTGTTCTTATTTGCATAGGTGATAAACTCAGAGAGCTTATGTATTCCTAGTTTCACATACGCAGACTTTACGTGCTGATGTATCGTGTTCGGGGAGTTGAATAGCTCGGCTGCCGCCTCCTGCTCGCTTCGTCCCTCATAAAGCAGTTTCATCACGCGCAACTCCGCAGTAGAAAGATTAGCATTAAACCTTGGCATACATACGATACCTTCATAAGGACATTCACCACGCATTGGGCATTCGACCTTCTCGAAGTTGAACCTTCCATCCTTGTCAACATCGACGACATCAAAAGCCGTAGTGTCGAGTCGACAAAAGTTGCATTTGCAAAATCGACGCATCATGAGATACTGATAATAACTCTCGTTAGGTGCGCTCTTGGAGTAAATCTTCTCCAACGCCTTGTATGCTTCCGGATAGCAAGCGCGAACCTTTTCCAAGATGTATTTCACCAGCTCTGTATGTGTCTCATCGACCATGAAGTTCTTTCCGTCTGACGTCTTACACCATAGCTCATCCTCGAACATATAGAACTCTAATCCTTCCATAAGTCCTCCTCGCTAATGCCTGTTAGCTCACACAATACTTCTACATGGATGTGCTGCTGTGGCTTCATGCCATATAGAACCCAATTCCTAACTGTCTGCTCGGTAACCTTGCAGCGTCTAGCGACTTCCGTAATGAAGTCGTATCGCGGGGCACTTCTCATCGGTAACCCCTGATAATAACCTTTTAAGGTCATTTTTTGAGATTTTTCCTCAAAAGTGTTTGATGTTTGAATATTTTCCATTATCTTTGCACTATGTTTTATATCTTTATGCAAAGATACAAATATATTCTGATATATGCAAATATATCGAAAAGATTTAGTCAAAATTAACAAATTTATACAGATATGTTCAAATATAAAGAATTTAGAAGAGCTCACGGACTATTTCAGTCTAAGCTTGCAGAAATTATGGGAATTTCCCAATCTAACATTTCGAGATACGAAACAGAGGGTATAGATCCTACACCTGCGCAGTTTCAGAAACTATACGATGAGTATGGAGAAGAAAATGTCAAGGCTTTCGAGGTAGAACCTTCTCAACTCGTTAATGCAGAGAATAATGTAAACAGTGGCTCTGGAAATCAGAACAACGGAATCCAAAGTAATGCTGATTTAGTAGAAATTATAAAGAGGCAGACTGAGATGATAGCAAAGCATATCGAAAAACAAGATGATATAAATGTACGTCTCATGAATCTTCTTGAAAAATTAACTTTGAAATGAAACTGAATATTCCCGATTGTGCCCTGGATATTAGCGACAGGTTCTTCAAAGCACTTGATGTTCTCAAAGAACAGAGAAAAATTAAAGGCTTACAGACTTTTACAAAAGAGTTTGGTTTGAACTATGGTAACATGAATACTCTAAAGCATAACAGAGATAAGCGTACTTTTCGTATAGAGTATCTTGCTTACCTCGCTGAAGGGTATGGTGTATCATGCGAGTGGCTACTGCTTGGAACCGGTCCCATGTTTACACAAACGTGTTCCAAAAGCGAAGAATCTCAGAACCTTTGAAACGCTGTCCGTGAACTTTTTGCATAGACTTTATATACCCTGCGTTCACATAGGAGCGCAGGGTGTTGCGATGTATACCCAACAGTTTGCAGGTTTCCGATATGGTATATCGCGAAGTTGGACTTATGTTTGGCTGAACTGATGTTACCATGTTAAATAGTTTAAATGCGTGCTAGAATAAAGGATTTCTTTATATCTTTGCACTAAGTTATAAATTCAAATGCAAAGATAAATGAAAAAAATGATATATCAAAATATATGCGGATATATTTAAATATAATTAATATTTCTGCATATTGTGTAACTCGAGAAAATGGTATGCTTGCAAATAGCTTGCAAATAAAAAATCGGGTCTCTGTAATTAATTGAGGCTAAGATAGTTATATCGAAAAGCTTCACATCTGGAAAGCGTGTAACCGGCAAAACCGGTTCGGGGGTTCGAATCCCCCTCTTTCCGCTTTTATATATATAATAAGGTATATGAAGAAAAATACAGCTATTGCACGTTTTGCAATATTGGTTTTCACATGGATGTGTTCTCTGCCTATGATGGCTCAAGAAGAGAACATGGGATTTCATCAAGCTCTTAAGACAAAGTTTATAGAGGGTAATGCGGGATTTATGTCTCTCGTTGCCATCGCCCTCATCGTGGGTATGGCTTTCTGTATCGAGCGCATCATCTATCTGAGTCTTTCTGAAATCAACGCCAAGAAGTTGATGCAGGATATCGACCAGAAGGTGTCGGCGGGAGATGTGGAAGGGGCTAAGACGCTCTGCCGGAATACCCGCGGACCGGTGGCTTCTATCTGCTACCAGGGTTTGATGCATATCAGCGAGAGTCTTGATGACATCGAGCGCTCGGTAAGCGGATATGGTACCGTTCAGGCGGCTAACCTGGAGAAGGGCTGCTCCTGGATCAAACTCTTTATCGCTATGGCGCCATCGCTCGGATTCCTCGGAACCGTGATCGGTATGGTCATGTCGTTCGACCAGATTCAGCAGGCGGGCGATATCAGTCCTACTATCGTTGCTTCGGGTATGAAAGTGGCGCTCATCACTACCATCTTCGGTATCATCGTAGCCCTCATCCTTCAGGTTTTCTATAACTACATCCTTTCTAAGGTGGAGCACCTGACAAGCCAGATGGAGGAGTCGGCGGTTACTTTAATGGATATTATTGCCAAGAATAAATAAACGAAGAGAGAGATGGTTAAATTTCAATTTTCAAAGCAGAAGACGAAGTCGGCCGAAAAGATATCGCAGCAGGTGTTCTATATCATGATAGGACTGGCGGTGCTGGTTTTCGGTCTGTTCTTTTTGGTAGGCTACGATTTGCCTTTCGAAGAGAACCCCGACTTTAATGCGCCTCTCTTTACCGATGTGCTCATCCTGCTGATGTGGCTCTTCCTGATAGGAGGTGTGGGTCTGGCAGTCTTTTCGATGATCAGAGATTATCGCAGCAGCAAGTCGGAGGCTGTAGTGAATGGCATTCCCGTGCGTCGCATCTTCCGCATCACATGGATCGGAACTTTGGCAGTTTTGCTGCTTACCTTCTTTTTGGGCGGTTCTGCTCCGATGCTCATCAATGGCGAGAATTATGCCGACTGGCTCTGGCTCAAGCTTTCAGATATGTTTGTCATCACATCGCTCCTGATGCTGGTGGCAGGAATCGGTGCCGTCTGTTTCGGTGCCACACGTTATATTCGGAAGAAAAACTAAAGAGAGTGCTTTGGGCTCTCTATTCTATAAATAAGGATTAAATATGCTGATTAGAAGGAAGCAACACGAAACCCCGGGACTGAATACCACATCTACAGCCGACATCTCGTTCATGCTGTTGATATTCTTCCTTGTCACCACATCAATGGATGTGGATAAGGGACTGTTGCGCCAACTCCCTTCACCTGAACCGCAGAAGAAGGAACAGCAACATTCGGTGGTAGACAAGGCTAACCTCATGGCGTTGCGCCTGACGGCTGGCGATACGCTTTTGGTCAACGGTAAGCCGATGCAGGTGAGCCAGCTCAAGGAAGAAACCATCCGCTTTGTACACCGCCTGGGCAAGAAACATCTCATCTCTATTGAGAGTGACCGCGATGCCGACTATAATCTCTATTTCCAGATGCAGAATCAGCTGATGGAAGCATATAGCCAGCTACGCAACGAAACAGCCCAGAAGAAATATCACAGGGATTATGCCCTCTTGAACAATGACCAGAAAGAACAGGTGCGCAACATCTGTCCGCAGCGCATCACAGAGTCGTATGCCAACGCAATGACTCAAACCGACCAGCGTGTTGATGCCAATGCTGAAGAAAAGCAAGGGGAAGAAAATTCGGCAGAAACAGCTACTGAACAGCAGAAAGGAGGTAAACAATGATGAATTTTCATAAGAAATCGCATGAAGTGCCAGGGTTGAATACATCTTCTCTGCCAGACCTCATTTTCTCCGTACTGTTCTTCTTTATGATTGTTACCCACATGCGCCAGGTTACCTTGAAGGTAGACTGCCGTTTGCCACAAGGTAAGGAACTCACCCGCCTGACCAAGAAATCGGCGGTGAGCCATATTTATATAGGTAAGCCAACCAAAGAGATGCAGGCAAAGTATGGTACCGGTACCCAGATTCAGTTGAATGATAAGTTTGCTTCGGCTCCCGAAGTGCTGGATTACATTTCGGCAGAAAAGAAGCGTATGTCGCCGGAAGACCAGAAGCTGATGACCGTATCAATCAAAGCAGACCAAGAGACAAAGATGGGTGTGATAACCGACGTAAAGCAGGCTTTGCGCCAGGCAAAAGCACTAAAAATCAGTTATTCTGCCACAGAAAAAGGAAAATAATATTAATTTATCATGTTTTTCTCTTAAAAAATTGCTTTTATTAATTTTTTGTATTATCTTTGCAAGCAAATTATTAGTATTATGTCAAAACAAATTTTAGATTCATTAGATAGGCAGATTCTGAAGCTGATTTCTCAGGATGCCCGTATTCCATTTTTGGAAGTGGCACGCGCTTGCAACGTGAGCGGTGCTGCCATTCATCAGCGTGTTGCTAAACTTACAAATCTTGGTATCATCAAGGGTTCACAATTCATCATTGACCCAGAAAAGATAGGTTACGAAACTTGTGCTTATATGGGACTCTATCTGAAGGAGCCTGAGAAGTTTGACCAGGTTGTAGAGGAGTTGAAGAAGATTCCTGAGGTTGTGGAGTGCCACTATACTACAGGCGGCTTTGATATGTTTATCAAGATTTACGCGCTGAACAACCACCATCTCCTGGAAATCATCCATGATAAGTTGCAGCCACTGGGATTGTCTCGCAGCGAGACCATCATCTCTTTCAATGCATCTATCAACCGTCAGCTTTCTATGCAGGATCTCAAGAGTTTCAACGATGATGAAGAGGAAACTGATGAGGAGGCTGCAGCAGAGAAATAAGATATAAAAAGAAAAAAAAGCAGTAGCTCCCTGCGGGATTACTGCTTTCTATAAAGGGTGAGGAATGTGAACGGTAAGCCGTTTTCATTCCTCATTTCTTTTTCTGTCACTTCCCATTCTGCCGGATTGATTTCCGGAAAGAAGGTATCGGCATGTTCAGGTTCCTTTTCTACGATTGTGAGATAAAGCTTGTCTGCAAAAGGCAAAGCCTGTTCATATATGCTGGCTCCTCCGATGATGAAACATTCATCTGAAGCTTCTTTGCTTCCAACCGCTTTTTTGTTTCCAACCTCTTCTTTGTTTCCAGCCTCTTCTTTCCTTGCTGCCAGCGCTTCTTCCAGAGAGGTGTATACTTCGCACCCTGTTATCTGCTCTCTTGTCTTCGAGATAACAATATTACGGCGGTTGGGCAAGGCTCCGTTCGGCAGCGACTCAAATGTCTTTCTGCCCATGATGATCGTATGTCCGGTTGTGAGCATACGAAATCGGGTCATGTCCGATGGGATGGCGTAGAGCAACCGGTTCTTGTACCCAATAGCTCTATGCACTTTGGATATACAGGCGATGATGCTGAACATTTTTTATTTTAATGTTGAATGTTGAGTGTTGAGTGTTGAATGTTGAATTATTCATTCTTGCTGTAAACTGTTAACTATAAACTATTAACTATAAACAGCTCTCCCGTCCCATGGCTACTTTTGATCTTCCACTCCTGTGGATAGAGGTTGTTGGCACGGTTGCCAATGTTCTTTTCCCAGCCTATCGGAACCTGTCTGTAGGTTACCAGAACATAACCCTTAGGCGTATCGGCAGGCAGATTCACAGCCTCCTTGCGAAGGTAGCGGATGGCATCTTCGTAGGATAACTCCACCTGTGGGAAGTGATCTTTGTTGAGCATCGTAGAGAGAGCGAGAGCCTGGTCGGGAATGAGACCCTTTCCCTTGTCTGTTCCCAGTTTCACACCTGCATGCAGCACCTTCAGGTTCTTTTCAGCCTGGTTGTAGATGTCTTTCCATCTGCCCGGAATGGCGTAAACCGTCTCGTTGCTCTCTGCAGGCATCCATTCCGTATCAGCCTTCAACCAGCCTTCCGGAATCTCCGGTCCCTTTCCTTTAGCCACCTTCTTGTCTTTCTTCTTATCCTTCCTGTTCTCCTTGGCTGGTGAGCCGGCTTCCCATTCGGCCTCTTTCTTCAGAATCGCCATAAACAGACCTTCGCCTCGCGAAACGCCAGGAATAAATCGGTAAACAGGGAAGTCGGTGCCCGTGAGGTTGCGGGTGATGTTCCATGCATCTTCTACACCCTCCAGTGCCATCACTTCTGCGCCAAGTTCTTCGCATATCCAGTCCACGTTTTCCTCATCTTCGTGCGCATTGAAGGTGCAGGTAGAGTAAATCAGGATACCGCCTGGCTTCAGACAGTTCCATATATCCGATACGATTTCGCGCTGCAGCTGCCAGCAGTTGTTCACATTCTGGGTACTCCATTCGCCGATAGCCCCTTCATCTTTGCGGAACATTCCTTCGCCGGAGCAGGGAACATCGGTAAGAATCACATCAAACTGCAACTTAGATTTCTTGTAATCGCGGGGATAGTTGTTGGTAACAATCATATCCGGATGACCGAACTTCTGTACGTTTTCGGCAAGAATCTGCGAGCGGGTGCGCATCGGTTCGTTGCTGAAGAGCAGACTCCCTTCCGGCAAGGCAGCCCTTACGGCTGTCGACTTTCCGCCAGGGGCAGCACAGAGATCCAGCATCATCACCGGTTCTTTTACGTACTGTCGGATAGCCATATCTACAAACATAGATGAGGCTTCCTGTACATAATATAAGCCGGCATGCAGCAGCGGATCGAAGGTGAATCCGGGACGGGTAGAGAGATAACGGCCGGTTTCCGGACACCAGGGAATCGGTTCGCCATCAGCATCCTTGCATTTAAAAGGATTGATGCGGATACTGGTTGGTGCCTCCTCTTCAAGGATAGCATGCTCCAGACGCTGATACAGCTTTTCGCCCATCAGTGCCTGCGTATATGTTCTGAAATCTTCAGGTAATGTCTTCATTCTGTTTCTTTTTCTTTAATTTGTTTGCAAAAATAAGAAATTTTTCGTTTCTTTGCAACTAAATCGCGAAGAGATGCGTCTAAGAAGCAGAAATTTTTCAAATAACAAGGTAAAACAGTAAAAAATAATGATATGAAGAAAGCAATATTGGCATTAGCGCTCGTTATGAGCATCGGAGCCACCCAAGTGTCTTTGGCGTCTTCTGCTCCAAAACATCGTTATCATCCAACTACCCAACAGGTAGATTCAAAGGCTGCTCCTGCATCTGCCGCACAGCCATCTGCTTCGAAGGATAAAGACGACGAGGCGTTGGAGGCTTATTCTGATACAACCAGTACAGATTCGGCCAACTATGATGATTATGATGAGAATGATAATAAGTCTGTTCATTCTAGATACAGTTTAGACAACTATGATGATCCGTTCGATTTCATCGGTTCGGTATTTGGTGGCGGAGCGCTGGCTGTTATGATCATCTTCTGTATCATCTTCGGTCTGCTGTTTGTCTTTGCTCCGCTGATCATCGTATTTCTGGTTATCAGATATCTGATTCGCCGCCACAACGACCGGATGAAACTGGCGGAGATGGCGATGGAGAAGGGCATCAATGTTCCGGAAAGCGACCGGCCGATAGACAAGCAGAGCGATGAGTATCTGGTAAAGCGTGGATTGAGAAATGCCTTCCTGGGAGCCGGTTTGTGCGCCATGTTTGCCTGGTGGGATGCTGATTTCCTGGCTGGCATCGGAGCCCTGGTCTTCTTCTATGGATTGGGACAGACCCTCATAGGTTCGCTTCCAGCCATCAAGGATTGGTGGAGAAACCGCCATGGCGATCAGGGCACAGGTTATAATGGAACTCCGGTATAAAAATCAAACAACAATTATTAGTTAATATATAGTGGAAAAGTTATCCGATATTTCTCTCGTCACGAAGGTGGTGATGCTTCATGACCGCAAGTCGTTCGACTTGCTGGTCAGGAAGTATCAGTCACCCATTCGTGGGTTCTTCCTGCGGCAGACGCTGGGGGATGCGCAGCTGAGTGACGACTTGGCGCAGGATACCTTTGTGAAGGCTTATACCCATCTGTCGGGTTTCAGGGGTACAGCCAGCTTTTCCACTTGGCTTTATCGTATCGCCTATAATGTGTGGTATGATTATACCCGCAGTTATAAGGAAACGCAGGATATCGATACGCCGGCGGTTGCCCGACAGAATGCGCAGGGAGTGAATACCGGACTGAAGATGGATTTACTCAATGCCCTGCGGATATTGAGCGAGAACGAACGGACATGCATCACGCTGCAGCTGATGGATGGTCTCTCTATAGATAAGATTGCAGAGGTGACGGGAATGGCGCAAGGCACCATTAAGTCGCATCTCTCTCGTGGAAAACAGAAACTTGCAAGTTACTTAAAAAAGAATGGTTATGACCGATAAGATAAATGATAAGAAGTTGGAGAGCATGAAAGGGGAACCGTTGGACCCTCAGGATGAAGAACTCTTACAGATGTTCTTTTCCGATTGCCAGATGTCAGAGATTCCTGATGACGGATTCTCCGACAGGGTGATGCAGGCCTTGCCGGCTTTACCCGAAACTGGTACAGCGATGTCGCTGGTTAAGCGCCAGCGTCTGGAACATTTATGGACGGCAGCCTGTGTGGCAGCAGGCATCATCATAGCAGTAGTCTGTCAGGGATGGGAGCAGATTCAGGGATGGCTTTTCTCTATGAAGATAGATTTCCTCCTCTCCGGCTCGCGTGCTCTTACGCATGTGGCAGATTCCATCGCCCACTCTCAGAATCTCCTGATGGTGCTGGCTGGCATCGTTGTCCTCATCATGGTTTGGGGATATAATGAACTGGCTGATGCACGTCAGTAGGCTTCTTCCCTGATATCAATTGTATGAATGATCAACTCTTTCTATTAGCAGAATGGTTTTTAGTGCTAATAGAAAGAGTTTTTTATTACTATAAATATCATCTTTATGCTCTTGAAATCTCCGTTCAAAGCTTTTGAATGTCCGTTCAGTGTCTTTGAACGGACATTCAATGACTTTGAACGGACATTCAATGTCTTTGAACGAAGATTTAATATTGCTGAATATAGAAAAACAAATAGGTGCTGCTACTTTTTCAGTAGAGCACCTATGCTTATGATATCGGTTTCTAAAACAATTTATAGGTAGTGCGTAGCACTTTGAACTCGGTTCGGCGGTTCAGCTGATTGCAGATTTCCTGATGCTCCTTGCTCTGCTTCAGGATAAATTCTTCGCTGAGCACATCGCCTTCCTTGAGCCAAGGATACTTCTCGGTGAGTTTCTTGCGCACATTCTTCGGCTTCTCCTTGCCGTAGCCCACAGGGGTGAGGCGCTCTTTCTCTATGCCGTGTTTTATCAGATAGTCTACTACCGATTGGGCACGGCGCTGAGACAGATGCTTGTTATATTCGCTGTTTCCCTTGTAGTCGCAATGGGCGCTGAGTTCGATGGTAACGTGCGGGTTCTCTTTCAGCAGCGTTACCAGCTGGTCGAGGGCTGTTGTACTGGCTTCGGTAAGGGTTGCCTTGTCGAAATCGTAGAAGATGTTGTCGATGAGTACAGGGGCTGTGATGGAAGCCAGTGGGAACTGGAGCACGTATTCCTTACTCTCTTTAGCTGAATCAACCCGAAGTTCTTCCTTGTGGTTGAGGTAGCCTTTGCAGGATGCCATCACCAGGTAGTCGACATGCGGATTGATAGGGAGGACAAACGAACCGTCGCCCTTGACGGATAGTTTCCTGTTCGTTCCGTCGTTGCCTACGATTCTCACCTCTGCGGCAGGCAGTTCATAACCGTCTTTCTCGTAAACCCACCCCTTCATCGTGGTAACAATCTCCGGATTCTCGAAGGAGTAGATATGATCGTAGCCTCTTCCGTCTTTTCTGTTAGAGCAGAAGAAACCCTGATTGTGGAGACCCTCGAAAGTCATTCCGAAGTCATCGGCTTCTGTATTCAGCGGATAGCCGGGGTGGGTGAGTTCATATTTCCGGGTGATGGAATTCACTTTGGCGATATAGATGTCGAGTCCGCCCATTCCCACATGACCGTTGCTGCTGAAGTAAAAGTCGCCGTTAGGACGGAAGGTAGGGAACATCTCATCGCCTGGTGTGTTGATAGGTTCGCCCAGGTTCTCTACGCCGCCCAGTCCGGCAGGAGTGATGCGCACTCGCCAGATGTCGAGTCCGCCTTTTCCGCCCGGCATGTCTGATACGAAATAGAGCCATTCGCCATCAGGGGAGATGGCTGGATGGGCAAAACAACTGAGTGTATCTTTGCTGATTTGCAGATTCGTAGGCTTGCTCCAGGCTGCATCTGAGCGGTTGGAGGTTACTATCTGGGCTAAGCGGGGCGAAGTGGGATCGGTGGCACACTGGGTGAGGTACATCTGCTTGCCGTCTGGGGTAAAGCAGCATGCGCCCTCTTCGTAGTCGGTGTTGAGCCCGGTTCCGATGGCTTCCGGCTTGCTCCATTTACCTTTGTCGTTCTTTTCAGAGAAGAAGATGTCGGCAGATTTCGTTCCCGTCACTCCGTTCAGGTCGCTGCCCTGGGCTTCGTTACGGGTTGAGGTGAAATAGAGCTGACTGTTGTCATCGCTGAGGAACATCGGCGAATAGTCGTCTCTTCGGGAATTGAAAACATCCATCCGCTTTACCTTGTACCGGCTTCCTTCCTTCTTCCAGACTGGGGCTTTTCGTGCCGATTCGAGTCCGTTCTTTACCAGCATGTTGTCGGGCATGGAATCGAGCAGGAATTCGAATTCCTTGGCAGCCTGTCTGTAACTTCCGTTCTTCAGGAGAAGCCGGGCGTAAGCCAGGCGGTCGTTGAGGTCAGCCTGCTTGTATCGGATGGCATTGCTGTAGGCAGCCAATGCCTTCGGCGTACTGTTGATTTTATCATAGCAGCGTGCCATCTTCAGAGCCACCTTGCCCCGGGCAGCCCGCTCTTTGGTAGGTGTCTTGGTGTACACCTTTTTATATTGGGTTGTCGCATCGTAGTATTCGCCTAAAGAAAGATGCTTGTCTGCTTTCTTCAGGTTCTGTTCAATGCCGCAACTTATCAGAAAGAGGCAGCTGATTGCTGTTATGATTTGATAAAATCTTATTTGTTTCATATTGATTTACATCTGCGAGAATGGCTGACGATATTGGCAGCCTGCCTTCCAGTTGCTGCAGCCATAGGCGGTCTTGCCCTTGATGATGACGCCCTTGCCGCAGAGCGGACATGGTTTGCCAACCATTGGGTCGGCAGCTGGAGCCGGCTGAGCAGGAGCATTCTGAGAATCTGTATTCTGTGCTGCTGCCTTATCGGCTTTCTTGGCAGGAGCCTTTCGGGCAGCCGGTTTCTTGGCAGCCGGTTTCTTCTTGAGGTCTTCCTCTGTCATGATGGTCACTCTCCGGTTGCTGTTGTCTGACAACACATCGATGACAATCTTGTTGATCTGTTCTTTCAGTCCGTTGATGAAGTCGGCAGGATCGTAGGTCTTGTGCTCGATGTCGCGGAGCTTCTTCTCCCAGATACCGGTCAGTTCACAACTCTTCAGCAGTTCCTCATGGATGGTGTCAATGAGTTCGATGCCTGTCGGGGTTGCCATCAGATTCTTGCGCTGGCGACGGATGTAGTGGCGCTTGAAGAGGGTCTCGATGATGCCGGCACGGGAGGATGGTCGGCCGATTCCGTTCTCCTTCAATGCTGCACGAAGTTCTTCGTCTTCTACGAATTTACCGGCTGTCTCCATCGCACGGAGCAGGGTTGCCTCGGTATAATACTTAGGTGGCGTGGTCCATTTCTCCGTCAGGGTAGGCTGATGTTCTCCCGATTCGCCTTTTGTGAAGGATGGGAGGGTTCTTTCTTCTACCACTTCCTTCTTGGCACCGTTTCCTGAGTCTGCATTTCCGTTGGCGTTATCTGTATCGTCGTCATCGGCATTCTTTACATCCTTGGCATAGACTACTCGCCAGCCTGGTTCGAGAATCTCCTTACCGCTCACCTTGAACTCTATCTTTTCCGGTTTCGGTCCGTCTTCGTTGATGACTTCGCCCAAAACGGTGGTGGTGGAGAATTTACAGTCCGGATAGAACACGCTGATGAATCGCTTGGCGATGAGATCATAGACATTCGCCTCCATATCGGTGAGTCCGGTTGGCGGAACTCCGGTTGGGATGATGGCGTGGTGATCGGTTACTTTGCTGTTATCGAATACCTTCTTGCTCTTCGGCAACTTCTTGCCGGTGGCTGCGAGTTGCTGGATGAGTGGGAGGTATTTCTGCTGACTCATGATCTTTGCCTGACTCACTCCGTTCAGAATCTGCGGACATTTCGGATAGATATCGTCGGTCAGGAACTGGGTATCTACACGAGGATAAGTGGTGTACTTCTTTTCGTAGAGACTCTGGATGAGCTTCAGCGTAATATCGGCAGAGTAGGCAAACTTCTTGTTGCAATCCACCTGTAGCGAGGTGAGGTCGTAGAGATGAGGTGGCGCCTCGTTTCCCTTCTTCTTGCTTACATCGGTAACGGTGAAGGGTTTGCCGGCGATGGTGCTGAAAGCCTTCTCGCCTTCCTCCTTGCTGGTAAACTTGCCGCTGGTTGCCGTAAACTGGGTGTCGCGATAGATGGTGGCGAGTACCCAATAAGGCTCGGAAACGAAGTTGTCGATTTCCTTCTGGCGGTTTACGATGAGGGCAAGGGTAGGGGTCTGCACCCGACCGATGCTGAGCACCTGTCGATTCTGTCCATATTTCAATGTGTAAAGTCGGGTAGCGTTCATGCCGAGAATCCAGTCGCCGATGGCACGGGAAAGTCCGGCAAGATAGAGTGACTGGTATTCGGTCTGGTCTTTCAGTTCCTGGAAGCCCTGCTTGATGGCTTCATCGGTCATGGAAGAAATCCACAATCTCTTGACGGGGCATTTCGCCTGCGCTTTCTGCATCACCCATCTCTGGATAAGTTCTCCTTCTTGTCCGGCGTCACCGCAGTTGATGATGCTGTCGGCAGCCTGCATCAGTTTCTCGATGGTAGCAAACTGCTTCTTGATGCCTTCATCGTTGATGAGCTTGATACCGAATCGCTGTGGAATCATCGGCAACGCCGAAAGGCTCCAATGTTTCCACATCGGAGTATAATCATCCGGTTCCTTCAGCTCACAAAGGTGGCCGAAGGTCCATGTTACTTGGTAACCATTACCTTCCATATAACCGTCGCGTGCCGTGGTAGCCCCGATGATTCGGGCGATATCCTTAGCCACACTCGGTTTCTCTGCTATACAAACTATCATGTTTTATTCTTATTTCTGTTTGCAAAGGTACAATAAAATAATGAGATAGCCATCATTTCGCCTCCTTTTTCTCATTGCCGGGAATAAAAAAAGCCCTGTAAGGCTTGGGCACAATCTGGAACTTGTGCCTTGCCTTACAGGGCGTATTTTATAAATATCTGCGTAATCTTCGCAATCTGCGTGAGATAAAAATTATTCCCGCGTGCGATTACTCGTACTCCTGCCAGCTCTTGATCTGAAGCTGATCCTGGCTCATTGTGCAGAATGCCTCGATGAAGGCTGAAGCCAGACGGGCATTGGTGAACAGAGGAATGTTGTGGTCGATGGCGCCACGACGGATTCTGTAACCATTGGTCAACTCACGCTTGGTGTGATTCTTAGGGATGTTGACGATGAGGTCGAACTTGTGGTCGGCAATCATCTGCATCACGTTAGGAAGATCCTTTTGGTCCTCATCAGGCCATCCTACGGCTGTAGCCTTCACGTTGTTCTCGTTGAGGAACTTCGCTGTACCGGCTGTAGCATAGATGGTGTAACCGTTCTTCACCAGCGCCTGTGCAGCATCGAGCAGAGAAGCCTTCTCCTTGGCACCACCGCTTGAAAGCATGATGCCCTTGTCCTTAGAAGGAATCTTGTAGCCGGTAGCAATCAATGAGTTGAGCAATGCCTCTTCGAAAGTATCACCCATACAGCCTACCTCACCGGTAGAGCTCATATCCACACCCAAAACTGGGTCGGCGTTCTGCAAGCGAGCGAATGAGAACTGGGATGCCTTCACACCCATACGGTCGATATCGAAAGCAGACTTATCCGGTTTCTGATATGGAGCATCGAGCATGATGCGGGTAGCCGTTTCGATGAAGTTGCGCTTCAATACCTTGCTTACGAATGGGAACGAACGGGATGCACGGAGGTTACACTCGATTACCTTTACATCACGACCCTTAGCCAGGTACTGGATATTGAAAGGACCAGAGATGTTGAGCTCCTTGGCGATGGCACGTGAAATCTTCTTGATCTGACGGGCTGTAGCGAAGGAAATCTGCTGGGCAGGGAAGGTCATGGTTGCGTCACCAGAGTGAACACCAGCATACTCTACGTGCTCTGAAATACCATACTCTACAATCTCACCGTTCTGGGCAACACCATCGAACTCAATCTCGTTGGTCTCTGTCATAAACTGAGAGATAACTACTGGGTATTCCTTAGAAACCTCAGAAGCTGCCTCCAGGAAGCGACGCAACTCATCATCATCGTGGCAAACGTTCATGGCTGCACCGGAAAGAACGTAGGAAGGACGAACGAGAACAGGATAGCCTACCTCGTCGATGAACTTCTGGACATCCTCCATTGATGTGAGGGCGCTCCACTTAGGCTGGTCGATACCCAACTTATCGAGCATGGCAGAGAACTTACCGCGGTTCTCGGCACGGTCGATGTTGACAGGAGATGTACCCAGGATTGGCACAGACTGGCGATGAAGCTTCATAGCCAGGTTGTTTGGAATCTGACCACCCACAGAAACAATCACACCACGTGGTGACTCCAGGTCGATGATATCGAGTACACGCTCGAATGAAAGCTCATCGAAGTAGAGACGGTCGCACATATCGTAGTCGGTAGATACGGTCTCCGGGTTGTAGTTGATCATGATTGACTTGTAACCCAACTTGCGGGCTGTATTGATGGCGTTTACTGAACACCAGTCGAACTCTACGGAAGAACCGATGCGGTAAGCACCCGAACCGAGAACGATGACAGACTTCTCGTTCTTGTAGTAGTTGATGTCGTAACCCTCTACAGCGTATGTCATGTAGAGATAGTTGGTGAGGTCAGGATGCTCGCTTGCCACAGTAGGGATGCGCTTTACGGCAGGAAGAATGTTCTGCTTCTTGCGCAGGGCACGAACAGCCAGTACCTCCTTCTCCATGTTGGTATCTTTGGTCTTCAATACGAAGCGCCCAATCTGGAAGTCAGAGAAGCCCAATACCTTAGCCTCGCGCAATACCTCGGCAGGAATCTCCTCCAGAGTATTATATTCAGAAAGCTTGTGCTTGTAATCAACGATATTCTTCATGCGCTCGATGAACCAAGGGTCAATCTTGGTCAGCTCCTCGATGCGCTCGATGGTGTAGCCTTCCTCCAAAGCCTGGGCGATGGCGAAGATACGGAGGTCGGTAGGGTTGGAAAGCTCCTCATCCAGGTTATCAAACTTGGTGTGGTCGTTGCCTACGAAACCATGCATTCCCTGACCGATCATACGGAGACCCTTCTGGAGCATCTCTTCGAATGAACGGCCGATAGACATGATTTCGCCTACTGACTTCATGGAAGAACCAATCTTGCGGCTTACACCGGCAAACTTGGTAAGGTCCCAACGAGGAATCTTACAGATCATATAGTCGAGTGATGGAGCTACATAAGCTGAGTTAGGAGTACCCATCTCACCAATCTGGTCGAGTGTATAACCGAGGGCAATCTTGGCTGCAACGAAAGCCAAAGGATAACCGGTTGCCTTAGAAGCGAGAGCAGAAGAACGGCTCAAGCGAGCATTGATCTCGATGATACGGTAGTCGTTGGTCTCAGCATTGAAAGCATACTGGATGTTGCACTCACCCACGATGTTGAGGTGACGGACGCACTTCACGGCGATGTCCTGCAACATCTTCACCTGCTCGTCGGTAAGAGAACAGGTTGGAGCCACAACGATAGACTCACCTGTATGGATTCCGAGTGGGTCGAAGTTTTCCATAGAGGCAACGGTGAAGCAGCGGTCGTTGGCATCACGGATGCACTCGAACTCAATCTCCTTCCATCCCTTCAGGCTCTCCTCAACAAGCACCTGAGGTGCGAAAGTGAAGGCAGATTCAGCAATCTCCTTGAACTCCTCTTCGGTCTTGCAGACACCAGAACCGAGACCACCCAGCGCGTAGGCAGAACGGATCATGATAGGGTAGCCGATGTTGCGTGCCGCAGCCACAGCCTCCTCCATGTTCTCGCAAGCGTGGCTTACTGGAACCTTGAGGTCAACCTTGTTAAGTTCCTTTACGAAGAGGTCGCGGTCTTCTGTGTTCATGATTGCCTCTACCGAAGTACCCAACACATCCACACCGTACTCCTTGAGCACACCGTTGAGGTAAAGTTCTGTACCGACGTTCAAACCCGTCTGTCCACCCCAAGCCAGCATGATGCCGTCTGGGCGCTCCTTCTTGATAATTTCAGTTACAAAAAAAGGTGTCACCGGCAAGAAATAAACCTTGTCAGCAATACCTTCACTTGTCTGAATTGTAGCAACGTTTGGATTAATGAGGACGGAACTAATACCCTCCTCGCGCAAAGCCTTGAGAGCCTGCGAACCGGAATAGTCAAACTCACCTGCCTGGCCGATCTTCAAAGCACCGGAACCCAGAACGAGGACTTTCTTAAGCTGTTTCTTCATCATTAAATATAACTATAAGTTTGTTCTTTATATGTCTTGTTATTTATGTTTTTAGCAACTAAACTGTATTTGTGTTAGTTCACAAATGGTAGACACACTATTTCTAGATGCAAAGTTACGCTATTTATTTGATTATTCCAAATTTTCTGCAATTCTTTACAGTTAAATAACATCAAATCTCATAATTTCTTCCCTAAAATCTTTTATTATTACTATTTTTTTGTTACTTTTGCAGCGGCTTTTAGTCATGTAGAAAAAGAATAAACAAATAGCAAACAAGATAAATATAACAACAATGAAAGTCGGATTATTCGTCCCTTGTTATGTGGATGCCCTTTACCCTGAAGCGGGTGTGGCTACATACAAGTTGCTTAAGCATTACGGACTAGACGTGGGTTATCCCGAAAAACAGACTTGCTGCGGCCAGCCAATGGCTAATGCCGGTTTTCAGGACAAGTCGGAGAAGGTCATAGAGACATTTGATGAGCTGTTCAAGGATTACGATTATATCGTAGCTCCTTCTGCCTCATGTGCTGCTTACGTAAAGGTGTATTATCCTAAAATCCTTGAGGGTAAGCACGAGTGTATTTCCTCAAAGAAAATCATGGATGTTGTGGAGTTCCTTCACGATGTACTGAAGGTGGATCATGTCCCGGGCAAGTTCCCGCATGTGGTGAGTGTGCACAACAGTTGTCACGGTGTGCGCGAACTGGGCTTGTCGTCTCCATCTGAGCGCCACATCAAGCCGTTCAACAAAATCATTGACTTATTAAATATGGTGGAAGGCATTACCATCCACGAACCGGAGCGCAAGGATGAGTGCTGCGGATTCGGCGGTATGTTCTCTATTGAGGAACCTGCCGTTTCTACCCGTATGGGCGAAGAAAAGATCAAGCGCCACATGGCTACGGGCGCTGAGTTTGTAACGGGTCCGGATTCTTCCTGCCTGATGCACATGGCTGGAATCGCCAAGAAAGAGAATATGCCTATCAAGTTTATTCATGTTGTTCAAATATTAGCTGCAGGACTATGAGTACAGAACATTCCAAGAGAGCTGCGAAGTTTACGCAGAACGTAGAGAAGACCACCTGGCACGACGCTACCTTCTGGTCTGTTCGTCAGAAGAGAGATAAGATGGCGCAGGAACTTCCTGAATGGGAAGACCTCCGTGAGCATGCGTCTGAAATCAAGATGCATACGATTACCCATCTCGCCGATTATCTCGATATGTTTTCCAAGAATCTGGAGAGCCGCGGGGTAAAGGTACACTGGGCAAAGGATGCACAGGAATTTAATGAGATTGTGCTCGGTATTCTGAAAGACCATAACGTGAAGAAGATGGTGAAGTCGAAGTCAATGCTCACCGAGGAGTGCGAGATGAATCCTTATCTGGAGCAGCACGGCATTGACGTGGTGGAGACCGACCTGGGTGAGCGCATCATCCAGCTTCTGGGTCAGAAGCCTAGCCATATCGTGATGCCTGCCATCCACCTGAAGCGTGAGGAGGTAGGAAAGATGTTCGAGGAGAAGGGAATCTCCAAGGAAATCGGCAACTATGATCCTACTTATCTGACCCGCTGTGCCCGTCATCATCTCCGCGACCAGTTTATGGAAGCCGGAGCAGGTATGACTGGCTGTAACTTCGGTGTGGCTGCTACCGGCGATTGCGTGGTTTGCACCAATGAGGGTAATGCGGATATGACCACTTCCATGCCTAAGCTCCATATCGTAGCGATGGGTATTGAGAAACTGGTTCCTGATTATAAGTCTTTGGCTGTATTCCAGCGCCTGCTTTGCCGCTGCGGTACTGGTCAGCCTACTACCGCCTTCACTTCTCATTTCCGTCAGGCTCGTCCGGGTGCTGAGATGCATGTGGTATTGGTGGATAACGGCAGAAGCGACATTCTCGCTGATAAGGACCACTGGCAGACGTTGAAGTGTATGCGCTGCGGTGCCTGCATGAATACCTGTCCGGTTTATCGCCGTTCGGGTGGTTACAGCTACACCTATTTTATTCCGGGTCCTATCGGTGTGAACCTGGGTATGCTGAAGAATCCTCAGAAGTACAGCGATAATGTTTCGGCATGTACTTTGTGCTTGTCATGCGATAATGTCTGTCCTTCCAAGGTAGGACCGGGTTCTCAGATTTATGTCTGGCGCCAGAGTCTGGAGAAGTTGGGCAAGGCTGATCCTGTGAAGAAGGCGATGTCGAATGGTATGAAGTATCTCTTCGACCGTCCTGCGCTCTACACCACTGCCCTGAAGTTTGCTCCGCTTGTCAATCTGGTTCCTGAATGCTGCACGCACTTCAGCAATTGGAATGCCTGGGGCATCGGTCACGCTATGCCTGAGTTTGCAAAGAAGAGTTTTCATCAATTATGGAAGGAGGGAAAAGTAAAATGAAGAAAGAAGATTTCCTGAACAAGTTGCGCAAGAATACGCATGTTCAATTCGATATGCCTGCCGTAGATGTGAAGGGTATCCAGTATGAGGATACGCTGAAACAGTTTATTGAGATGACGGAATCGGTAGGTGGCCATGTGATAGAAGCGAAGGAGGGTGAGAGTCTGGATGAGCTGGTGAAGAAGGCTTATCCGGAAGCCAAGGTCTTTGCCTCTCATCTGCCAGAAATCACGATTGCCCAGAAGAATCCTGATACGGTGACTGAGGCTAATGACCTGAATGGTACTGATGTGGGTATTGTTCGTGGTGAAGTGGGGGTTGCCGAGAATGGCTGCGTCTGGATTCCTCAGACCATGAAGGAGAAAGCGGTGCTTTTCATCTCGGAATACCTTGTGATATTCCTCGAAAAAAAGAAGATTGTGAACAATATGCATGAGGCTTATGCCCGTATTGAGATGGATCCGAAGTACAATTTCGGTACTTTCATCAGTGGTCCTTCCAAGACTGCCGATATCGAGCAGGCTCTGGTTATGGGTGCGCAAGCTGCTCGTGGTGTGACAGTTATACTCTTGTAAAAGGCAGAAATCCCGAAACTCACTATCGTGTGAACTTCGGGATTTCTCTTTATACTGTCCATTCATAGGTGTCGTAAACCACGCCTCTTCCTCCGAAACCTTCTTTCTGGTAGATGAGGCTGGTGTTGAGCACCTTTCCTCCTTCTTCATTAGATGTTCCGAAATCGAAATAATCAAAATCCTTATACCTTATATTAATGAGATTCAGAAACAAAGCATCGAGTGCATGCGCCTTTTTTCCCTCTTCTGATGCGGAAATATACTGCGTGTGAACCACTTTTCTGCTGATGTACAGAACGGTTCCGCCTAGCATCTTGCCAGATTCTTCTCGGGCAACATACAGTTTGATATTGTCAGGGAAAGATGTTTTCAGTCTGCTCATCTCTTGCAAGGTATGAACAGGATGAGCCTGATAGGTATTCATCAGGTTTTCGGTTAAAATGCTCCAAAACGTTTCGTAATCCTCACTTTCTTCAATGAAGATTCCTTTTCCCAGAGCTTTCCTTGCGCCCGATTTTCTGATATTATACCATTTCAGTGGATGCTTCAGGTCGATGACAGCCGCAATGTTTCTGGTGCAGATTTGCGCCCGGCATTCCTTGAAGAGAGCATAGAGGTCTTCTTCGGCTGGCAGTTGCTGGTAAATCCAGGGTATCGGTTTGTAGATGCACTTCCGGAAACCTGCCTGCTTCAGGTATGTGTTGATGGCAACGAAAACCTGACAGATATTTTCTGCTGAGGCGTGTCCGGTAGTGAGCAGTCCGGCATAGGTGAGTCCCTGATGAGAATAGAAAACATCTCCGTCCTCATTGGCAGGGAGTAAGGCATAGAGCTTGTTGTTGTGGAAAATCATGAGCGAATGGTCATGGAAACGGTCGCTGTGATAATCCATGTAGGAGCGGTTGAGAAGGAAGGTGGCGTTGCGTGCATGTTCTACATAGGCATTCCAGACTTCCTTGTCTGCATCGTTGTATTTTCTGATCTCAAACATGATTTTTAGCGTTATTGATTCTCGGTCTTTGAGAGATTAGGACTTTGGGATGAACTGATGAATCTGAGATATTCGTCATATTCGCGTATGTAGTCTTCTTCCTCAAACTTGTGGGAAGCCAGAACCAGACACAATGAGCCGGAAGAGAAATCATCCAGTGTTCGCCAGATATTGACATCTACGAACAGTCCCTCCCAAGGGTGGTTAAGATGATAGGTCTTCTTCTGTTCTCCATTATCCAGTGTTACCGAAAAGGAACCGCTGGCTGCTATGATGAATTCCTGGCATTTCTTGTGAGCATGGCCACCGCGACTTTCTCCGCCCGGAACATCATAGGTCCAGTAGGTACGGGCAATGGCAAAGGGAATATGGGTTTCTCCCTCTGCCACTGTCAGGTTGCCTCTTGGGTCGAATATCTTGGGTAATGTGATAATTCTTCCTAATTCTTTCATGTCTATTTCTTCATGTATGGGTCGGTTCCCAATACAGTCTTTGCCAGACGCTTTGCCTTGTCGCGGAGCTGGTTGAGGTCATCGCCCTTCTCGCCGTAGCAGAGTACGACGCCCATGCGGCGGCCTACGTGAGCCTCTGGCTTGCCGAAGATACGGATGCGGGTATGGTCTTCCTTCAGCGCATCGAGCATATTGTAGTTTAATGGCTCGGTGCTTTCCTCTGGCGAGAGGATGACGGCAGAACAGCCGATGTGCTCCAGATGGATTCCGGCGATAGGCAAGCCCATCACGGCACGGAAGTGGAGCTCAAACTCGCTCAGGTTGGTGGTGTGACCAAGGGTTACCATACCTGTATCGTGTGGACGAGGACTCAACTCAGAGAAGATAACCTCGCCCTGCTTGCTCAGGAAGAACTCTACGCCCCAGAGACCGACACCTGTCAATGCCTTGGTTACTTCGCCGGCAATGTGCTCAGCCTTCTTCAAAGCCTCTTCAGGAATCTGGAATGGCTGCCAACTCTCGCGGTAGTCGCCGCCCTTCTGTACGTGGCCTATAGGTGGACAGAAGAGGGTAGGACCGTCTTTCTGGGTGACGGTGAGCAGGGTGAACTCAGAATCGAAGTCGATAAATTCCTCGATGATTACTTCCTTCACGTCGCCACGACCTTCTTCCATTGCCTCCTTGTAAGCCTCCTTCAGTTCATCATCGTTGTGAACATAGCTCTGACCATGGCCGCTTGAACTCATCAGAGGTTTCACTACGCATGGGAAACCGATTTCATCGGCAGCGTTCTTAAACTCCTCGAAGGTCTTGGCATAGAAATACTTGGCGGTGCGCAGACCCAGTTCCTTGGCGGCAAGGTCGCGGATGGCACGGCGGTTCATGGTGTAGTTTACGGCACGGGCAGAAGGCACAACCTGGATGCCCTCCTTCTCGAAGTCGAAGAGTCGCTCGGTGCGGATAGCTTCAATCTCAGGCACGATGATGTCTGGGTGATGTTTCTCTACCACTGCGGTCAATGCGTCGCCATCGAGCATCGAGAACACTTCTCGCTCGTCGGCTACCTGCATGGCTGGTGCATTGTCATACTTGTCGCAAGCGATGACATACTGTCCTGCTCGCTTTGCGGCGATGGTAAATTCTTTGCCCAGTTCGCCTGAGCCCAAAAGCATAATCTTCTTCATTTATATGATGTTTAATATTTTATGTCCCTAAAATAAATCACTAATCACTAATAATTAATCACTAAGTCCGAACTTCTTTCTGATAAATTCTGCGATAAACTTCTCTGTTTCTTCGATTCCCAGATGGCTGCTGTTGATGCAGAGGTCGTAGCTCTCGCTGTGTCCCCACTTCTTGCCTGTATAGTAATCGTAGTAAGAGGCGCGCTGCTCCTCGTGGCTTTCGATGAACTTGCGGGCGGAGGCTCTGTCGATGTCCTTTCGCTTGCATACTGCCTTGATGCGATCGTCGATGTTGGCGGTGATGAAGATATTAATCACATTCTTGTAATCACGCAGCACATAGTCGGCGGTTCTGCCCACAAACACGCAGTTGCCCTCATCGGCAGCCTTTCTGATAGCGTCGCTCTGGAACTTGTACAGACCTTCCTGCGAGAAGTCGTTGTGATAGAAATTGTTATCGCTCAGGAAGGGCAGATGAGTATGGAAGAGAGACTTGAAGAATCCCTTCTGCTCATCGTTCTGCTCGAAGAATTTCTCAGAGAATCCACTCTCCTTGGCGGCAAGATTCAGCAGCTCACGGTCGTAACATTTGCAACCGAAATCCTCAGCCAGCTTCTCGGCGATGATATGGCCGCCGCTACCTATCTGGCGACCCACGTTTATGATAATCTTATTCATAATTTATAGTTTATAATTTATAGTTTATAGGGCAATCTTGCTAAACGGCGAAGCTGCTATTAACTATTAACTTTTAGCTGTTCTTGGTGTTGTCTTTTCAGCTTGTTCATGTACCATGACATTACGATGGCAGCGATGACTGCGGCTGAGAAGTCGGAGATAGGCATACTGTACCATACTCCATCAATGTCCCATATCATCGGCAGGAAAGCCAGGAGCGGCAGGAGGATGAGCAACTGTCTCGACAAGGAGAGGAAGATACTGATCTTCACCTTTCCGATGCACTGGAAGAAGTTGGTGATAACCATTTGGAACCCGATGACCGGGAAGCAGAACATCACCACTCTGATAGCCTTGATGCCCAGGTCTATCAGATGCTTATCGGTAGTAAACATTCTCGCGCAGTAGTAAGGCAGGAACATCGCTATCAGCCAGCCCGTTACCATAATGGCGGTGGCGGCAATGATGCTCAGGTTCAATACGCGCATCAGTCGGTCCAGTTTCTGGGCTCCGTAATTGTAGCCGGCGATAGGCTGCATTCCCTGGTTTACGCCGAATACGAACATCACGAACACCATCGCAATACCATTGGCTATTCCGTAGGCTCCCACGGAGAGGTCGCCTCCGAACCGTACCAGCTGGTTGTTGATGAAGATGACGATGATGCAGGCGCACACGTTCATCAGGAAAGGCGAAATGCCGATGGCAAGGATATTATCCACGAGTTTCCTCTTCAGTTTGTAGATGCCTTTCTTGAAGTGGAGCAGCTCATTCTTGTTGCTGAAGAGCTTGATTTGCCACATCAGCGCCATCAACTGCGAAAGGATGGTGGCGATGGCGGCACCCTGTATTCCCCATTTGAAAACGAGGATGAAGAGGGCATCCAGTATCACGTTCATCACCACCGTAAAGATGGTGGCAAACATCGCCTGCTTGGGCTTGCTCGCTGCTCGGAGCAGGGCATTCATACCGAAATACATGTGGCTCACCACGTTGCCCAGCAGGATGATGACCATATACTCATGAGCATAGACGAGTGTCTGGTCGCTGGCTCCGAAGAATCTCAGGATAGGGTCGAGGAAGAGCAGACAGATGATGCTCAGTCCGATACCGATGATGAGATTCAGAGAAATTGTGTTACCCAGAATGTTTTGCGCTGTGGCATAGTCTTTTTGTCCCAGCTTCACGCTGATGGCAGTAGATGCTCCTACGCCCACACCGGCTCCGAAAGCGGCGGTGAGGTTCATGAAGGGGAAGGTGATGGCGAGACCTGAGATGGCCATGGCTCCCACACCCTGACCGATGAATACTCGGTCAACGATGTTGTAGAGTGAGGCGGCGGTCATCGCAATCATCGCTGGCAAGGCATACTGAACGAGCAGCTTGCCCACCGGCTTCGTACCTAATTCTAATGTCGCTTGTTTATTTTCCATTTATATCTCCTAATTTCCGCAACACTATAATTTAATATTTTTTATAAGCACCTGAGCAACAAAAAGTTGCTCAGGATTTTGCCATGTCAGAAATTTCACTTATCTTAGTGTTGCAAAATAAAAACAAACAATATAGTAAATTAGCACATATGGGATAATTAGATTGCAAAAACTTGATGATCGGTATCCCATAATTTAACTTTTTAAAAGGGGAAATAGGAAACAACTTTCACGTTCTGTATCTTGATTTTATGCCTTTAACCGGAGTGTAAAGCAGCTGCCTTTCCCCAATTCACTATCTATGGTCAGAGTGCCCCCATGCGCTTCGACAAAGTCCTTGGAAATGGATAGTCCCAGTCCACTACCCTGTACCTTGGTGCCCGGAACTCGGAAATAATGTTCGAAGATGCTCTGGTGATAACGGGGATCGATGCCTTTTCCAAAATCACGTACGAACATTTCTATCCAGTTGTCCTTTGTTTGCCGCGCACCGATGATAATACGCCCGTTTTCTGCTGAATACCGGATAGCGTTGGAAAGTAGGTTCGTCAGCACCCAAGCTATCTTTTCACTATCAACAAACAGTTTGCCCATCTTCTCTTCCGGATATTGCACTTCTATCTGAATGTTGAACTTCTCGGCCTGTATCCGGTTTGCCTTGATGGCATATTCAATCAACTCGATAGGCTTGGTGATGCGCGGTTTCAGTTGTAACTTACCGGATTCCACCTGGGTCATGTTGAGTAATTCACTGGTGATACTCAGCAACCGGTCGCTGTTATCCTGAATGCTTTGAGCCAGTTCCTTCTGTTCCTCATTCAGAGAGCCCACTCGGCAGTCTTCCAGCAGTTGCAGGCTCATCAGAATGGCCGAAATCGGTGTTTTTAGTTCGTGAGAGATGGTAGAGATGAAGGTGGTCTTGGCGGAATCCAGTTCTTTAAACTCAGTGATGTTTTTTAAGAGAATCACATATCCTTCTTTTTGCGAGGAACCTTCTCTGCCTGTCTTCATGCACCTCATTTGGAAATAGCTTTCCTTATTGTCGGCATAGATTTTAAGCGGCTCGTTTTTAGAGGTGCTCTTTTCATCGAATGCATCCTGCAATCCCCGGAGCAATCTGCGGAGAAGGTCATTGCGCAGGGCTATCTCCTGAGCTGGTTTCAGCAAGACTTCTTCTCGCTGAAGGTTGAGGATGCTGAGGGCTTCATCGTTAATGAAAAGGATGGTCATCGCATTGTTCAGTCCGATAATGGGTTCCTTCACACTGTTGATGATGGTTTCCATATAATTCTTGGCTGCCTTTATTTCAGCCAGTGTGCTAGAGTTGTAGTCAGCCAGCCGTTTAGCCATCCGATTGAAGTTTTTGGACACCTCTTCAAACTCCTTGCTTTCGAGGTTCAACCGCTGTTCGTAGTTGTGATTGGCAATTTCCTTGATACCGTCTGTAATTTCTTTGACGGGCTTGTTGATGGAGGACGGCAACTGTTTCAACATCCAAAGGCCGCAGACAATGCAGAGACCTCCGATGATGGAGACCCATACCAATGCCCGTTGCAGACCGGGACCGGCCGCCGGGCTAGTCGGTTCGGTGGCGGTCAGAATTTGCAAGTTGACGACAGAGAGTGAAACTAACAGCACAATCATGGCTACCAGCACACCGATATTCAACGTCAGTTTTGTCTTGATATTCATAAAACAATCTATTTAACCTAATTTCCGCAACACTATCATTTAATATTTTTTATAAGCACCTGAGCAACAAAAAGTTGCCAGGATTTTGCCATGTCAGAAATTTCACTTATCTTAGTGTTGCAAAATAAAAACAAACAAAATTCTGAATGACATGGCAAAAGTACAAATTAAATCTGAGAAACCCACTCCTTTTGGGGGATTTTTTTCGATTATGGAGCAATTTGATGCTCTTTTAGCTCAAACCATAGATTCCACCTTGGGATTGAGATGCACTATGTGTTTGGTTATCAATATAGCGAGATTCTAGACCATGCTTTTCTGGTTAAACCAGCGTATTACCTCAAGTCGCTTTGCAAGCAAAGTCCCACTAAACCCTATAGGTTGCGGATTTGAGGTTTAGGTTTATTACTGCGGAAAGATAACCAATTTTATGTTCTCATCCGAGAGAAATCTCAAAAAAGACCGGTATCGTTTCAGATGAACTAAAGTCGAGACATAGGTGAAAGCCGGTTGTCCGATGCACAGCGTCGTGACCTGACGCTCTTTGCACACCGTTTGAATAGTATCTATGACATCCGGTGAAGCCCGCTGTATCAGTTCACCGCCCAGCTCCGCCGCCAGTTTGAAGTGATTCAACAGATGGCGCTGGGTAGCCAATGGAATGCGGTCCGGATGTTCGGCAGGGGTCTGTACATAAAGAACCAAAAAATCGGTATCATATCGAGAGGCTAACCTGGCAGTGCGGCGAATGAGCCTTTTGGGAGTTATTTCATTGCTGCTGATGCATACCAGAAAAAGTTCGCGATGTACACCTTTCTCTCCGCTGATAATTTCGTTCTCCACTTTCCGTTCCACACGAAAGGCAACCTCTTTTAAAGCCAGTTCCCTGAGCTGAAGGATGTTTTCAGTTTTGAAGAAATGGTTCAAGGCTGTTGGAATTTTTTCTTTTCGGTATATTTTTCCAGCTTTCAAACGATTGATCAGTTCTTCCGCTGTCAAATCTATATTCACAACTTCGTCTGCTTCTTCTAGCACCTTATCAGGAATCCGTTCTTTTACTTCGATGCCGGCAATTCCTTTTACCTCTTCATTTAGGCTTTCTATATGCTGAATGTTGACTGCAGTGATAACATTGATGCCTGCTTCAAGCAATTCCATGACATCCTGCCATCGTTTTTCATGCCTGCTTCCTTCCACATTGGTGTGCGCAAGTTCATCTACCACTACCAATTCTGGGTGTAACAGCAAGATGGCATCCAAATCCATTTCTTCCAATTCCTTTCCTTTATAATAGATTTTTCTCCGTGGTATAATCGGCAGTCCGGCTAGCTGTTCTTCCGTTCCAGCACGTCCATGCGTCTCGACATATCCTATTTGCACATCAATGCCGTTGTTTAACATTTCATGTGCTTCCTGAAGCATACGGTAAGTTTTTCCCACACCGGCTATCATGCCGATATAGACCTTGAATACACCCCGCTGTGAACGCCGTATCAGCTGTAGGAAATGCTGTGCGTTTTCTTCTCTATCATTTCTATCCTTCATATTTATGTTTATTTCTGTTGATATTCTTGCAATCTGCCCGAGTTGACGATTAGGGAAATCGCCCTACATCCTTCTCAAAGAGGCAGATTCCGTTATTCGTCTTTCCAATATCCCCGATAAAAGAGTAGCAAGATACCGAAAATCTCCAAACGCCCGATGAGCATCAACGCAGAAAGTATCCATTTGGCTGCATCGGGAAGAGCCGCCCAGGAGAAAGCCGGTCCGAAAGCTCCCAGTCCGGGACCCACATTGCCTATGGCGGATATCACTGTACTCATGGATTCGGTCAGTCCCACTCCACAGCACATCAATAATATCCACCCTATAAAAATACATATCAAGTAAGTTCCGAAAAAAGTGAATACCGTAGCAGAGGTCCGTACTGGGACACAGATACTGTTTACTCGTACCGGTAAAACAGCACGAGGGTGAAGCATCTGTTTGAACTGATTCCGGATGTTACGGGCAATGATAAGCAACCGCATGTTTTTGACTCCTCCGCTGGTAGATCCAGTACATCCGCCTGAAATCATGGCGAAAATCAGCAACATCCAGGTGCAAGGAGGCCATAAGTTGTAATCATCTGTAATAAATCCGCAGGAAGTATGAGCAGTAGCTACTTGAAACAGGGCTTTACGGAAGGACGTTTCCAAATCGTAGTAGTCAGTCAGGAATAGGGCTCCAGTAATGAACAGGGTGAGTATTCCGACGGACTTCAGATACCAGCGTAATTCTTCATCTTTCCATAAATGGCGAAAGTTACCACGCATAGCAGCCAAATAATAAAGAGAGAAATTGACGCCAGACAGAATCATAAAAATTGAAATCACGTATTCAATGTAGGGCGAATTCCAGTAGGCCACACTTGCCTGCTTGGTAGAGAAGCCACCGGTTGCGGTTGTAGCAAAGGCGTGACAGACGGCATCAAAACCACTCATACCACCCCCTACAAGCAGAAGAGTTTCCACAGCTGTCAGTCCGATATAGATTGTCCACAGCCACCGTGCCATCACTTTGATTTTGGGGTGAATCTTGTCATGGGTAACTCCCGTTGCCTCTGACAGGAAGAGCTGTTGGCTGCTGCCCGAAAATAGAGGCAACAGTGCAATAGTAAAAAGAACGATGCCAAGTCCACCAATCCACTGGGTCAGACTTCTCCAGAACAACAGTCCGTGGGGAAGGGTTTCGATATGATCCAATATCGTGGCACCGGTAGTGGTGAACCCTGACATGGTTTCAAAAAAGGCATCGGATATTGATGGAATATATCCACTAAATAGGAAAGGAAGCATTCCCAGTGCCGAAAACAGTATCCACGAAAGACTGACAATACAATAACCGTCACGTCGATTGATGGATACTTCATTTCGTTTACCCCCCAACAGCAGCAGTCCACCAAGTACAACGTTAATAAGCAGCGTTTCTAAAAAATGAATATAGTCTTCTTCCTGATAGTAGAAGGAAACACCTGCACAAAGTGCGAAAAAAACCGCTTCTACCAGTACAAGCACGCCTAATGCATATGAAACATTTCGATAGTTGACCATACAGTCCCTGTTTCTCTGAAAAGAAACTTTATTGCTTTGATACCATTCTTCCATTGTTCTTTTATTTTAATTTTATTACATGAGAAACAAGGACTGTGCCATTGTTCGAAATCTTTCATTATCACTTGAAAATCAGCAGCTATGAAGATATAAAAGAGGAATGAAAAGGCAAACTGTTTTCTCAATCTGAGAAGAAACCTTTTCATTTTGAGAAAACAAGTCTTTCCTTTCCATAGTCCTTAAGAGTACAAGGTGGTGGACATGTTAAAATCCGATGCCGATCCCTGCTACCAGGTAAGTTCGGTCATATACCGGTGATACGATAGCTTGAACAGATAAGGGGATTGCTAAATGGTTTGACAACGATACTTCCTTGGAAACTTTCAGAGATACGTCTGTAAAAGCGGCTTTATGGTGATACATTCCTTTCCAGGGAGTAAAGCCGACAGCGGGAGTCAGCACTATGTCTGCAGGTAGCCGGAAGGGATAGGAGGCCGAAAGGTAAGTAGATGCCTGCAGATTGCCCTTCTCATTCTTGTCTGCCCCGGCAAACATGGTGCTCCATGAAAGGGACAGCGGAAAAGAATCGCTGAAGCAGTAAGCCAATGTAGCCTCGAAATAATGGCTGTTTTTGTAATGGCCATAAGGTTGGTTGATACCGCTCCACCAATAATCGGACAAGGTGGCCGTTAAATTCCGGTAGGTATATCCGAGGTTGATGTCCCATTCTTTGGAACCTCCCTCTTCCCATTTGGTGAGTGACTGGCTGCCCCAAACATTGAGGGAAAAACCAGCATAGCCCAGCGTGAGAGAAGGCTGTACCGAACAACCGGACTGCTGATCGGCTCCGCGCCAGACATAGTCAGAAACGAAATCCGCCTTGGCATGAACTGATAGTTTGTTTTGTGCAGAAACTTGTAAAGGATATAAACAAGCCACTACTCCTATGAGAAGCAGATTTTTTTTGGAAAAATTCTGCTAAAATCTACTGAACAGCTTAAAATGAGCTATTTATGAATAGTTCACCTCAATAGAGGTAATGACTTGGCAATAGTACCAACTTCTTCATTATACATAAGTTTGCCTTGCTTGTCAAACAACTCTGTTACGATTGCAAAGATAAATTTAAAATCTGAGAAATAACATCTTTTGCGTTGTTTTTATAGATTATTAAATTATGGTCGTAAAATGTCTCAGAAATGCAACTGTACAATATCTAAAGAAACACATATAAGTTTCATATACAGCATTAAAAACATGAGAAATGTTAAATGCAATTCCCTTTCTAACAATTCAAAGCAAAATTTTCTCGTTTGTAGATTGTTTTTCGTACTTTTGAAATTAGAATTATAAAAATGGGTATTTTTAGAATTTATGACTAAGGAGTAACAATATACCCATTTTGTAAATAAAGGGAATGTTGAACACCTAAAAATATCAATTTATGAAAACCAAAGGACGCAACATATGCGATACCCTCAAGGCTATTCGCAAACAAATAGCGGATGCCAATGGGATAGACTATTCACCCGAAGAATGCCACTTCAAGGGCGAATGCAAGGGAACTTGCCCAAGATGTGAGCAAGACGTGAGAGACCTGGAACATGAGTTGAGAATCAGACAAATGGCCGGGAAAGCCATCAAGGTCGCAGGAGTGGCATTGGGAATCACCGCCATCGCCGCATCCACCACATCATGCGCCACCCAGAAGGGATATTATAGTTCTATATCAGAGAAAACCCTCCCTATTCTATTTCAAGAATATACGCCAAACGATTCCGTCCTCCTCAAAGAAAAAGAAGCACTAAACAAGAAAGGAGTACTTTTTGTACAAGGGCATCTCATTGACGAACAAGGAGATCCACAAGTAGGAGCCACGATTACGGCAAAAATTTCTGGCAGCAAGACTATTGCTGACAAAGATGGAAACTTTACTATCGAGGTGGAGAAAGAAGATATAATCACCGTGAAATATCTTGGCATGCAAGACAGAATCATCAAAATCACAAAAATGAGCCAAGAGAAACTCAATATTATCACTTTGACAGAAAGCAGAGATGTCTTGGGGGAAGTCGCAGTTATCAGAGGAACAGCTCCTATCATCAAGAAAGATACTCATTCAGAAGAAGCAAAGCAAGAAAAGTACACGAATGATGGTAAGACCGCCATCATCCAACAAACCGTCGCATTAGACTCCACCAAGAGCAGCAAGCTATTTGGCGCAGCAATCGAGGAAATGGCATCATTCCCTGGCGGTTCAGCTGCATTGATGCAATACATCGCCCAAAATCTCCGCTATCCAAACATACAAGGAGATTGCAATATACAAGGAAGAGTCATTGTTGGTTTCACTGTCAATGAAGACGGAACCCTGAGTGACATCAAGGTGATGAAAAGCATTTCCCCTACCTTCGACGAGGAAGCCATTCGGGTAGTGAAAAGTATGCCGAAATGGAATCCTGCCAAGCGAAATGGCAAGGCCGTAAAAACGAAATATACAGTCCCCGTTACCTTTAGATTAGAATAAAATGAAGACCGCCCCACTCATTTGCATCGACCGCCACCGCCTTACGATAGACGGCGAGGGTGTCACCACCCTCGTGGCATTCCACGGATGCCCTCTCCATTGCAAGTATTGCCTCAATCCCCAATGCCTCGAAGCCGACGGCGTATGGCAGGAGATGGACACGGAACTGCTGATGATGAACGTGGAGATGGACAATCTTTATTTCTTGGCGACAAGAGGCGGCATCTGCTTTGGTGGAGGCGAACCACTCTTGCGAAGCGCATTCATCAAGGAATTTTGCGAGCAATGTCCTGAGGAATGGCAGTTTACGATGGAGACGAGCCTCAACGTGCCTCGCCATCACTTGGAGGAAGTCATCTCCTTCATCGACTCCTTCATCATCGACATCAAGGACATGACACCTGCCATCTACCAAGCCTATACCGGCAAGGGCAATCAGCAAGTTATTGAGAACCTTGTCTGGCTCTACTCCCATGCCAAACATAAAGATAAAATCACCCTCCGTCTCCCCATTATACCCAAGTTCAACACTGAAGAGGACAGAAAACACAGTCGTCAAGTCTTAGAAGAATTAGGGTATGAGAATTTTGATGAATTTGAATATGTGATTAGAGGATAAACTGGTTAAATCTATGCCCTACCGAGACTATGGTCTCATTTCAGTGTTGTTTCTACGGACTATCTTGCCGTTCAAGGTGGACTCACGGATATACTCAGCCAACTTGCGATTGGTTTTTCTCGCCATCAATTTCAATACCTCGTAGCTTGGCAGAGAGAATTTCTTCGTGTCAAACTTTGACAGCTTGCGAATCCTTTTAGTGGGCAGTTTTCCACCCTTTCTCCTGGCTTGTTCATGCATGCTTGTAATTCGACATACTGTTTATAGTTGGTACACTCACTTTCTGCGACCGTTGGGAACAAAAATTCTCCGCCCTTATGGTGGAGCGAGGAGTTTTGGGGTTCCCAAAACATAACCTCGCTCCCTCCTCTAAGAACAAAAGACGAGACATTTGCCTTTCAGCTCTCCATGCCCAAGGTTGCAGACCTTAATTCTCGCAATTTGCACCAAAAATCAAAGCTGCCACATTGAAGAATAAGGTCACAGATACAAACTACCTTGTTATTGAAGTGTGCAAAGGACAAGGTGATAATATTCAGTGCGCAACTTGCCAAGTGTAGTAATTGTGTTTTGTCGTTTTACTTTGTGAACTATGCCGAGTGTGTTATATGCGCTGTGTGTCCTCGGTATAGTCTGCATAAATCTAATGCCATGCTAAAACACTGCGGAGGTTCGCCCAAGTGGCTGGAGGCGCAAAGCCTCCAAGGAACGTTGCTGCAACCATTTCGGAGAATAGAGCGGTTGCCAATAAATCCACAAGTACATTCTACGGCAGACCAAGTGATGGGTATTTTTCAGTTGAGTAGTTGAGAATATGTTGTATGGTAATGAAAATCAAAGACTTAACTTATCAACAAGTTCTCAACAAAAGTTTCTACACAACACTTCACTGGGCAAAAGAGAAACATAGGCATGAACATTGAGGATTTCTCTTTTCATCATTCTCTTTCTTTTGTTGAGATATTTGTTGAGAGTATGTAGAGCCGTAAATACTTGATATTCAAAACTACTTTCTGTATATTCAACAAATCAACAAAAATAAGGGGATTAGTCCGCCCTTTTAATGGCTTAGGACTATCCCCATCAAATAAGCTGCTTCATACCAATGCTTCTGTACTTCTTCGTGACAGAACGACAGCATTAAGCCAACGACAAGAGGACATTCAGTTAATAGCGTTTGTCCCTCCATTGAGTTGTAGGATAATGACACTACCTTTCTCTTTTGCCCCGTACAACCTCTTTATGATTGTGTCACGAAATCGAACAGCACCGTATGAATTTATACGGAAACAAAGGGCAACAATCATCGGGAAGCCATACTGCGTTTGCCAAATGCCCTTGGAAGTTTCCTTTTTCTGTTGGACATCCGACACCAAAAACAAGCCTTCCTTGTACATTGACCTTATCACAGCATGGAGTTTCGGGGCGGTGACATGAAGCATATCAACCAATTCACCCTCAATCATCCACAAGTCTTGCAAGTTGGACGGAATGGAAAACTCTCCATTTCCGTCCATAGTGATTACAGTTCTTTTCATGCCATTCCTCCCATTGTTGGCAAATGCCCCTTGATTCGATTTTCAAAGACTGATATGTCATGCTCCAACTTGGTGCTTGTCACCTTGGCATATATCTGCGTCGTGGTGATGTTCGTGTGACCGAGTATCTTGCTTACTGTCTCAATCGGCATACCGTATTCCAGGGACAATACTGCAAACGAGTGCCTACTAACGTGGTACGAGATTCGTTTCTTGATGCCACACATTGCAGCCACTTTCTTGATGCGCTTGTTGATAGTGTCAAGTCTGCCGATATTGAACAAGTGGCTGTCCTTTCTCAATGGCTTGTATCTCTCAACAATCTGCATCGGAATATCCATCAGCTTGACTTGAAACGGCACGCCTGTCTTTTGACGCTTGGAAACTATCCAAGGAGCACCGTTTATCATACAGATGTTGTCCTCCGTCAGGTTCTTTGTGTCAATGAAAGAGATACCTGTCCAACAGCCAAAAACGAAAAGGTCTCTTGCAAATGCCATGTTTGGGTCTTCCAACTTTATCTCGGTCATGGCGGTAAGCTCGTCCAAGGTCAAGAACTCACGCTCCTTGTGGTCTGGGTCAACGTGGTACATGGCAAAAGGGTTTCTCGGTATCTTGCCGTTGTAGTGTGCTGCCGTGACGATATGCTTCAACGGAATGGAGTATATCCAAATGGTGGACTGCGTAAGCCCTACAACGTTCTTCAAGTACAGGCAAAAGTCACGGATGAACTCCTCGGTAAGCTCATTCATTGCCATGTCGCTGCGCTTGTACTGAAACTTGATGAACTCGGCAACGTACTTTCTTACCACAAGATACTTGCGATAAGTCCTAACAGCTCGGTCTTTGCCCACACGTTTGGCAAAGGTTGCGTTCTCCTTGTCAAAGGCTCTGAGCAATGTCTCGTACTCCATGCCTATGCCTTGATAAGCGTTTCTCACCATTTCAGCGGTAACGAACGCCTCACGGTCGGAAAGTCGTTGGTAATGCTTGGTGATTTGAGCCTTGATGTTGTCAAGCGCAAAGTTCACCTCCTTGGCTTCCTTACTCTTGCCTGTGGCTCTGTTGCCCTTGGCATCCCAAATAGCCTTGGTAACGCTCTGCTTGCAACTGAACTGTGCGATAGTTCCGTTGATTGTCACTCGTCCCATGATAGGGACAATTCCGTTTCTCTCCTTGCTTCCATTTACATAGAAGACTGTCTTAAATGTACTTCTCATAATTCCTTGCTTTTGTTCGGTGCAAAATTAAATCATGAGAGTTGCATGGCAAATTCTAAACCTGTGCAGAATGGAGAAGTAAGAACCGAAGCCGTTAAATATGCTTATTTGGGCATTTCTTTGAGGTAATGACTTGAAAGCGTTTCCACTTCTCAAATCCGCCATTTTCGCATTTCCTCACGAATGCCACTTAAAGCCAACGACTACCACAACCACTTGAAACTCAAAACAAAAGCTCAAATCTGCTATTTTTTGCTTTTTTTATCAGTCTTTTTTTGATAAAAGTATACATATTACAAACAGATTAATGTTTTTTTCTTATGTTCATCTAAAGCAACATTCAGTTTCAATACATTGATTTTGGAAGGCCCGAAAACGCCGAAAAGCGGTCTTTCAATATGGTTTTCCACCAGTGCTTTCACTTCTTTTTCGCTCAATCCCCTGGCAGTAGCTACCCGTTTTATCTGCACATAGGCACAGGCAGGTGTGATGTCAGGATCCAATCCGGAGGCACTGGCCGTTACCATTTCTGCAGGCACCTCCGCACGTTTCAGGTACGGATGGTGCAGCAAAAAGGTGTCTATCCGGGCCTCGACTTCTTTCAGGTAGCTTTCATTGGTTACCCCTTTGTTGCTGCCGGCCGAGCTGGTGCCGTCGTAACCGTCACCTGCACAGGAAGGTCGTCCCCAAAAATAAATATCTTGGGTAAACCGCTGTCCGACGTTGGCTACCCCCACTACTTTTCCGTTCAGGCTAACGGTTTCGACATTGCCACCCTCACCCGGCGCGGCGAACTGGGCATACGCCCACAGGACCAGCACATAACATACGGACAAAAACACACAAAAAACAAGAGTGAGTTTTATTGATTTTATAAGATTCTTCATAATGAATATTTTTACGAGTCAATTTAAAATAATTTGAATAAATTATCATGAAAGATAGGTTAGACAAATAGTCCAACGAGCAGATCAATCAGCTTGATACCCACAAAAGGAGCTATTAAACCGCCTACCCCATAGATAAGCAGGTTTCGACGAAGCAGAGCACTGGCACCGATCGGCTTGTAGGCAACTCCTTTCAGCGCCAGAGGTATCAGCGCAGGAATGATGAGCGCATTGAAGATGACGGCAGACACGATGGCACTTTCGGGACTGTGAAGCCCCATGATGTTAAGGGCACCCAATTGAGGAACAGAAACCATGAACAAGGCCGGAATGATAGCAAAGTATTTTGCCACATCGTTAGCGATGGAGAAGGTGGTCAGTGTACCTCGTGTCATCAACAGCTGCTTTCCTATCTCTACGATTTCGATTAGTTTAGTCGGGTCATTATCCAGGTCAACCATGTTGCCGGCCTCTTTTGCCGCCTGTGTACCGCTGTTCATGGCTACCCCTACGTTGGCCTGTGCCAAAGCCGGAGCATCGTTTGTACCGTCACCCATCATGGCCACCAGCTTGCCGGCCGCCTGTTCCCGACGGATGTAATTCATCTTGTCTTCCGGCTTAGCTTCGGCGATGAAGTCATCCACACCCGCTTTTTTGGCAATGTATTGTGCCGTCAAGGGATTGTCTCCCGTTACCATCACCGTTTTGACACCCATTTTTCGTAAGCGTTCAAATCGCTCTTCTATACCTGGTTTGATAATGTCCTGCAATTCAATGACACCGGCTACTTTCTGATTGACACAGACCACCAAAGGAGTACCTCCGTTGCCTGATATGTTTTGAATAGCATCTTCCGTTTCCTGGGGGAAGTCATGACCGGCTTCCTGCGTCAGGCTGCGGATGGCATCAAAAGCCCCTTTACGAATTTGGGTACCGTCTTTCAGGTCTACGCCAGAGCATTTGGTTTCCGCCGTAAACGGGATTATGTGGGCCCCTTTCGTTTCCGTCTGGAGTGTATGCATGCGGATGCCTTGTTCGCGTCCCAATTCGATGATGGATTTACCTTCCGGAGTGTCATCGGCTAAGGAAGAGAGCATGCATATTTCCACAAAGGGGCGCAGAGGAATCTCTTTGACCGGATGAAAGGCTGTAGCCTTACGGTTTCCGATAGTGATGGTACCCGTCTTGTCCAGTAAAAGTGTATCCACATCTCCTGCTGTCTCAACGGCTTTTCCTGATTTGGTGATGACATTGGCACGCAGTGCGCGGTCCATACCTGCAATTCCGATGGCGGAAAGCAGTCCACCGATGGTGGTAGGAATCAGACAGACAAAGAGAGACAAGAAAGCGGCTATCGTAATGGTAGTGCCGGAATAGTCGGCCATCGGCTTCAGCGTAATGCACACCACCAGAAAGACAAGTGTGAATACAGCCAGCAGGATAGTCAGTGCAATCTCATTCGGCGTTTTCTGCCGGCTAGCCCCTTCGACCAATGCAATCATCTTGTCAAGGAAACTCTCTCCGGGCTGTGTGGTAACCACCACCCGAATCCGATCTGAGAGCACTTTTGTACCCCCAGTTACCGAACTTTTATCTCCGCCGGCTTCACGGATAACCGGAGCGGATTCTCCCGTAATCGCACTTTCATCGATGGAGGCCAGACCTTCTATGATTTCACCGTCTGCAGGAATGACATCCCCTGCTTCACACTCAAAGACATCGCCTTTCTTCAGTTGGGAACTGCTTACAGACTCCAGCTTTCCATCTGTGACCCGCTTGGCAGGTGTTTCCTCACGAGTCTTGCGCAGGCTGTCAGCCTGAGCCTTGCCCCGTGCTTCGGCGATGGCTTCCGCAAAGTTGGCAAAAAGCAAGGTCAGAAAAAGAATGACGAAAACGCTGAAGTTATAGATTACCGAGCCCTGTGCACCGCTTACCGCTGAATAGACGGTCACCGGCAGCATGAAAAAGGTGGCGATTTCCACTGTGAACATAATAGGGTTTTTCACCATCAGTCGTGGATTCAGTTTGACGAAAGACTGTTTGAGACTGGCTTTCAGCTGGTCTTTCTGAAACAAAGAGTTGTTTGTATTTTTAGTATTCATATTTTCTTGCTATTAATCAGTTGTAATTAGAGAGTAAAATGTTCCGTCAGTGTGGTCAGGGCCTGTGCCGGGAAGAAAGACAAGGCTGCTACAATAAAGATAACAGCAAAAGTCATGACAGCAAAGGTCACTGTATCGGTTTTCAGCGTACCAGCACTTTCAGGAATGTATCTTTTCTGAGCCAGCAGTCCGGCCAAAGCTACCTGGCCGATAATCGGAATGAAACGGCTCAGGATCAGTACAATGCCACAGGAAAAATTCCAGAACCAGGTATTGTCACCCAAGCCTTCGAATCCAGATCCGTTATTGGCCGCACAAGAGGTAAACTCATAAAGCATTTCTCCCAATCCATGGGAACCAGGATTGTTGAGCCATCCGCCTTCACTCGCCACAAAAGTCGGGGCATGAACATACAGATAGGCAGCCAGAGCCGTTCCTACCAGGATGACAAACGGATGCAGCAGCGCTACGATAGAAGCGATTTTCATTTCGCGAGCTTCCACCTTGTGGCCCATGAATTCAGGAGTTCGGCCTACCATCAACCCGCTGATAAATACAGCGATGATGAGGAACGTAAAGTAATTCATCCAGCCTACGCCGACACCACCGAACCACGTATTAATCTGCATGTTCAGCATTTCTATCATCCCTGAAAGAGGCAGGGTAGAGTCATGCATGCCGTTGACAGACCCATTGGAGGTTACGGTGGTCGCAACACTCCACAATCCGGTGGCACCAGCCCCCAAACGTATTTCTTTTCCTTCCATTGAGCCATTTTCTTGTGCAATTTCCATGTCATCAATACGTGGATTACCTCCCATCTCTTGTGATACATTGACACAGGCTCCAATCAGAAAGGCTACCAGCATAACTCCATAGATGCTGTATCCTAATTTCTTCCGTTTCACATAAAATCCGAATGCAAAAGCCATAGCCATAGGGATAATCAAGATGGACCAGCATTCTATCATATTGGATAAATAGGTCGGATTTTCCAAGGGATGGGAAGAGTTAACACCGAAATAGCCTCCGCCATTGGTACCCAACTGTTTGATGGGGATAATGGCAGCCGCCGGACCTTGTGATACATACTGGGTTTCACCTTCCAGGGTGGTTACTTTCATTTTTCCGTCAAATCCCATGGGAGTACCTTGCGTAATTAGAATAAAGCCGACAACTAAAGACAACGGAAGAAGAATACGGGTACAGCTAAGTACCAAAAAATTCCAGAAATTGCCGATAGTTTGTGTGGTCTTTTCTCCCAAAGCTTTCATAACTCCTGCCATGGCAGCCATACCGGTAGCAGCAGTTAGGAACTGGAACAGCATAATAACGAAGAGCTGAGTAAAATAGGTTAAGTTACTTTCTCCACTGTAGTGCTGTTCGTTGCAGTTTACCATAAACGAAATGCAGGTGTTGAAAGCCTGGTGAGCACTTTGTGCCAAATTGCCATCCGGATTCAGAGGCAACCAACCTTGCAAGGTAAGCAACACCATACCCCAAATGAACCAAAACAGATTCACGGTGAGTAGTGCTCTCAAGAATTGTTTCCAGTTCATTTCTTCATCGGGATGAATGCCCGAAAGACGGAAAATCCATCCTTCTATCGGCTTCATAAAATCTGTCCAAACCTTTTTTCCTCGATATACACGAGCGATGTATTTCCCCAGCGGATAGCTGAGAACAACCATCAATACCACTTGGGCTACTATACCTATTATTTCTGTATTCATAATTTCTACTTTTTAGAATTTTTCCGGCTTAACCAAGACATAAGCAAGATAACCGAACAAGATAATACCTACGATAAACAATGCTGTATACATACCTTTCTTTTTTTATAGGTTATCGAACCAATCGATACACTTCATAAACAGTTTAAAACAGGCCAATCCGCTGACTACACAGATGGCGATTCCAATCATTTCGTTCATTTTCTTTTCATTTTATTTATTACAATTATTATGAGTTATACATGCTGGCATTATATAGGCAAGGGATGTGCCAAGAAAATAAATCAAGAACTAACAGACTGTGTATCAGCTATAAAAAGAAATTCAACTGGCTATAAAGCAAGAGAGCGGCCCTCTCAGAATGAGAAGGTCGCTCTCTTGAAATGAAATGGTAAAGAAACCGGATGTTTTATGTTATTGGATGCCGTAAGAGTCTATTTTTCGGTATAAAGTGGCAAGACCGATTTTCAGTAGACGAGCTGTTTCTGTCTTGTTTCCATGGGTATGTTGGAGTACTTTGAGAATATGCTTTCGTTCAATAGCTGCCAATTCAAACTCATCCCCCTTATCGTCACTGCGTGAGCATGGATGATGCTGAAGTTCAATGGGAAGGTCTTCCAAGGTTATCTGGTTGTCGCAGATGATGGCACTTCTTTCAATGACATTGCGCAATTCGCGCACATTGCCTTTCCATTCTGCCTGCCGAAGGGTAAGCAAGGCATCCGGATCTATATCTTCAATGTGTTTGTTGAACTTAGCAGCATAACGCTGCAGAAACATGCGGGCTAAACTCTCGATGTCTCCTTTTCTCTCCCGAAGAGCCGGCAGGTGAATTTGAAAGACTGACAGACGGTAAAAAAGGTCTTCCCGGAATCCTCCTTTCTCTATCTCTTCCTTTAAATGACGGTTAGTAGCTGAGATGATGCGTACATCTACTTGGGTTCGCTTCGTGTCTCCGAGTTTGATGTATTCTCCTGTTTCTAAAACGCGCAGCAGACGGGCTTGCAATTCAAAGGCCATCTCTCCAATTTCGTCCAAGAATATGGTACCATGATTGGCGATTTCAAATAATCCCTTCTTATCCTTAACTGCACCGGTAAAGGCGCCAGCCTTGTAACCAAACAATTCACTTTCCAACAAATCCTTACTGAAAGCCGAACAGTTAATTTCCACGATAGGATACTGTGATCGGGCGCTGGCTGTATGAATGGCATGGGCAAACACTTCCTTGCCTGTTCCAGTCTCTCCGGTCAGTAAAATCGGGACATCGGTCTTGGCTACTTTTTGAGCCAGACTGATTGCTTGTTGCAAACACTCTGACTGGCCGACGATAGATTGAAAAGAATATGTTAGAGGAGCGTCATTCTTCCCCTTTTTCTTTTCACTCTCTTCTATGGCACGGCTGATGGTAGGAATAATCTTACGGTTATCATCTCCTTTAGTAATATAATCAAATGCTCCATTTTTAATGGCTTGTACACCATCTGGAATGTTTCCATGCGCGGTAAGTAAGATAACAGCTGCATCCGGTTGAATTCTGTGAATGTCGAAAATGAAGTTCACTCCGTTTCCATCCGGTAGGAAAACGTCACAAAGTACCACTTCAAAACGTTGAGTATTCAGCATTTTCAAAGCTGAACGGCAATCTGCGGCTTTCGAGGCCTGGTAACCTTCTAATTCAACCATTCGAGCCAGCAGGTTACGTATAGGGTCTTCGTCATCAATAATTAAGATATGTATCATAAACCTAATTTCCGCAACACTATAATTTGATATTTTTTATAAGCACCTGAGCAACAAAAAGTTGCTCAGGATTTTGCCATGTCAGAAATTTCACTTATCTTAGTGTTGCAAAATAAAAACAAACAAAATTCTGAATGACATGGCAAAAGTACAAATAAAATCTGAGAAACTCACTCCTTTTGGGGGAATTTTTTCGATTATGAAGCAATTTGATGCTCTTTTAGCTCAAACCATATCGTCTTTTATGACAACTTGTACTTTGCCATCAGCATTGGGCATATTATAAAGAAGAAATTGTATCTCGTTACTCATAATTTATTACTTTAGATGCAAAGTAAGTGATTTATTTTTATAACAATGTGCCTATAGTGTAATCTTTAACAAGATATAACAAAAAACGCTTGTGTTATAGCATGTAATAGTGTGAAAGAATGTAAAATGAGCCCTTGCTTTTGGCTGTTACTATAGATTAGCATTGAAATATGTTGTCAAAATGTTGGCAATTTCTAGAAACAAAAAATCCTAACCGCTTATTATCAAGCAGTTAGGATTTTCTTCGGTGCGCCTGATAGGCACACGATACGGGGAAGTGAATAAAATCTAAGAAAATCAATGCAAAACGTAACTGCTTGTAATTCAGTACTAAAACATTAATATCTTTTGCGTTTGTTTTTGTGAAATTATATTGAGTTTGAATAAACACGAGCAAAAACACGAGCAAAAATAAAAATTGCACGTGCAAAATTTGGTGGTTTCAGGGAAAACCATTATCTTTGCAGCGTTCAATTAAAATTATAAAAGTTATGGCAGCAATTTATAAACGTTTATCCACCAAGGTACAAGCCGACACAAATTTGGCTGAGGTGCTGATTAGCCTGAGAAATGGCAAAGATTATTTTGTGCGTTCAAAGTCAGGTATCTTTGTTACACCTGATAATTTCCGCAATGGTGAGATTGTGGTGAATAGGCGCAAGGTGGGAAATGATGTAAAGTATCACGAAGAACAAGCGCAAAAGATGGATGCACTTTGTACTTATATTCTGAATTTGGTACAAACAACTGATAAAAGCGCAATCAATACTAAGTGGTTTAAGTTGGTTGTAGATAAGTATAATCACCCTGAAAAGTATACTGCAAAGGTTGAGGCTAAAAAGACTTTTTACGAGTTGGCAGAGGAGTATTTGACAAAGAAAGGCTTTTCTTACGACCACACCAAGGCGATTCGTGTACTGGTTCGTGATGTGGCACGATATGAGGGATTCAGAAAGGCTACAGAGGATAAGAAGTTTTCCTTTGATGTGGATAGAATAACACGTTCTGATATAGAGGATTTTTTGGACTACCTGAGAAATGAAAAAGAATTATCAGAGGAATATCCCGTAATATTTAAGAAGTTGTTAAGGCAATATCCGATTGGCGTAAAGAAAGGGCAAACAAAGTTAGTGACACGTGGCGATAACACAATTGTAAAGCTAACAAAAAAACTGAAAGCGTTCTTTGTATGGCTTTATGAATCAGATAAAACTAAGAATCGCCCTTTTGATGGAATCAAGATAGGTTCAGAAAAGTTTGGTACGCCTTACTACATTTCAATCTCAGAGCGTAACGAGATTGCAGAGTATGATTTATCAGGCTGCAAGCGTTTGGAGGCTCAGAGGGATATTTTTGTATTTCAATGTTTTGTGGGTTGCCGTGTTGGCGATTTGGTAAAGCTAACAAGTGAAAATATTATAGACGGAATGCTAGTTTATGCTCCACACAAAACAAAGGATGAGGGAGAACAAACTTTGCAAGCACGTGTACCTTTACACCCTAAAGCGTTGGCACTGGTTGAGAAATACAAGGGCGTGGATGCCAAAGGGAGATTGTTCCCGTTTATATCTCCACAAAAGTACAATGATGCCATAAAGGAGATTTTTACAGAAGTTGGGATAAATCGTAATGTTGTTATCAGAAATCCCAAGACTGGAGAAAACGAGATAAGACCGATAAACGAAATAGCCAGTAGCCATTTGGCAAGACGTACCTTTGTGGGCAATGCTTACTTTAAGGTGAGCGACCCGAATATAATTGGCAAAATGAGTGGACACGTGGAGGGTTCAAAGGCGTTTTCTCGCTATCGTAAAATAGAGGATTCTACTTTGCTAGATGTTATAAACCAAATTGGATAAGGAGGCTAAGTTATGATAACAAAGGAGAATTGTAAGAAACTGGAGAATGGCAAAGTAATAATGGACTTTGCCGTTTTTCAGGAGTTGGCAAACGCTAAAATAGAAAGTCTTAAAGCCAGTATCTCTAATAATGAATTGCAGATTGAGATTAACAACTTAAAGATGGAGATAAACGAATATAAGTGGCAAATAAAGCAGCTTATAACAGAGATAGTAAAGGCTAGCGATATGGAGAATAACCAGTTTTACAAAGATAATGCTATGCCGATTCCGTTATATCCTGAAATTCCTGAGAAAAGAACGATGGAGGGAAAATGTATTGTTAAACCAATAGGAGGGCGAGAAAATGGTGAGTGAATGGGTAGAATTAAATAACGGAATGAGAATGCTAAAGGTTAGAATCCCTGATAGCAGACCGCCCGAAGTACGAAAGATGTTAGGTTATGCAAATACCCTTAGAGGGCTTTTAAAGTCTGATTTCCTTAGATATCTAAAAGGTTGGGCTTTGTCTGCTGATGATATAGAGAATCTTTTGTGTGTAATGCAGAGATACCCAAAGTATGCCATAAATGAGCAGCAGATGAAATGGCTAGAGGAATATAAGGAATCTTTGAGCGTTGTACCTGATGCAAAGGGAGAGCGTTCCTATTCGGGTGGTTTGTTGGATTTGTTTCACAACAATACGTATTTGATAGCAGAATTAGTGGGCTTGTCGGATGATGAGATTGCAAGAAAGATTAAAGGATGGGCGAAAGAAAAGGATAAACTGGGGAAACCTTTAATTGAAAATCCTGAGAATGGCTTAAAGTCACGTTTTGCGAAAGAACTTAAAGCAAATGGGATAATAAAACAATCAGAAAAAACATTTAGAATTAAACTTTAAAGGGTGGAGAAATCCACCTTTTTTTGTGCATACGCAATCGGATGAGAGGACAATCAGGACAATTTGGACAACAATCAGGACAATTTGGACAACTGCTTGCAAGGCGTTATTTTACACACTACCTTTGCAGCGTTCAAACACGGATTCAATGTATCTGTTTCTTGATGATGTGGGCGAAAATGGCAGAAGTGGGGGAGAATCCTCAAACAGACACGGAGAGCCAAAAACAAAAAAAGTTAGAGATGAATATCAATTCATTATTAAGTGCTGATGCTAATATTTCGGTAGTAGTATCTATAGCAGACCTTAAAGAGTTTGCTTTGAACGTGGTAGCTGAGGCAATGGCAGCCAAGGAGGCAGAGAAGAAAGAGGAAAGGTATTTAACGCCTGATGTTGTAGCCGACATGGTGGGCGTATCGAAAAATACTTTGTGGCGATGGGAAAAAGAGAAATATCTGATTCCTATCAAGGTAGGGCGCAAATCTCGCTACAAGCTATCTGATGTAAAATCAATATTGGAGGGTAGAGGATGAAAGAAAAAGTAAAGGGCAGCCATAACGGCCGCCCGAACAACAACACTGCAAAGGTAGGCAATTCTAAGGACATAACCAAAGTTTTAGCCTATTTTCGATATAAGGTCGCAACTACACTGGATGCAGCTTTAGATTTGGGAATGCTGAGAAATAGCATAACGTGGTATGTGCGTGATTTGGAGGCAATGGGATTGCTGCAAGCTATCTGCAAGCGACCTGATGCAACAACTGGATATAAGGCTAATTATTATTCTGCAAATCCGAGTTTGTGGGTGCGCAAGCCTCAGCAATTAAGTTTGTTCACACTAAAGGAAATGGAGGGCAGCGTATGAAATTTGTGAATTTTCAAACAGACCGATTAAAAAAGGTTGGCTTATTGTCCGATGCTGAGGCTGGAAAAGTCTTAAAGATGATGGCGCAATATGCCAGTAATGGTAATGTTCCTGATGATGTGCCGCCAGTATCTGCAATATTGTTTCAGGCAATTCAGGAAGATATGGAGTATTTCGATACAAAGTATTCTAAGCGATGCGAAACAAATAAGCGTGTCGCAAAAGAACGTGATGAGGCTAGAAAGGAGAACGAACGTTTACGAAAAGATACGAACGTATACGAACGTAATACGAACGTTGAACGAACGTTGAACGAACGTTCACTAAATAGAAAAGAGAAAATAGAAAATAGAAAAGATAATAAAGATAAATCTTTAATAGAGAAAACTATTTCTTTTTCTGATGATGCCCGAATGAATGAGGCAATAACTAGATGGCTAGCGTATAAAAAAGAACGTGGGCAGACATACAAGCCAACTGGTTTAAAGGCGTTCATTACAAGGCTAGGTAATTTGTCGGGTGGTAATGGCGAAGTTGCTTTGAAAATAGTAGAGAAATCTATGGCTAATAATTATTCGGGGATATTTCCGCTTAATAACAATAGGGTGGTAACAAATACGCCTGATATGGGGGTAGTGCTCCAAGATTCTAATAATAAAGATTATTCAAAAGGAGGTTGGTAATATGGAGAGTGTAGGCAAAATTATTAAGAATTTGCAAGATGGTAATTATCCGTCTATGCCTAATATGGTGAGAATAAAGATTCCTGATGCAGAAAGGCGTTTGCGTGGAGGGCTTGATTTTATGGTAGCCCGTTTCTCAGGTGGGCGTATCACAAAAGCGATATGGAGTGAAAGTAATTATCGCCCGATTGTTGACTGGATGGCAGATAACGAGGGTAAGGGTTTGCTTATGACTGGTTCGTGTGGTTTGGGTAAGTCGCTAATAGGAATTAGAATTTTGCCGTGTCTTATAAATCAGGTACACCACAAAATACTAAACTGCTGCGATGCTAAGGATATGAATTACAAAGCAGACGAATTGTTAAACTATCATTTGCTAAGTTTGGATGATGTGGGAAACGAGGGGATGGCAAACAACTATGGCAACAAAAGAATGGTTTTCCCTGAGTTGGTAGATGAGGCAGAAAAGAAAGGGCGTTTGCTTGTAATCTCCACAAATCTAAATATCCCAGAGTTGCAACAAAAGTATGGAGATAGAACTATAGACCGCCTGAGAGCAATCACAAAGTTTGTCCCGTTTACGGGTAAATCTTTGAGGGGGTAACAGTGGTTTGTTGTAAATAACAATTAAAATACAGAAAATATGGCGTTTAAGAGTGGAAAATCGGGAAACCCGAATGGTAGACCAAAGGGCGCAAGAAATCACGCTACAAGCGATTTGGTAAAGCGTATCGGGCAAATATTAGATAAGAACACTAAACAACTGCAAAAAGATTTAGAATCTTTGCAGCCAGTAGAACGTGTTAAAGCGATAACTGGATTGATAGGTTATGTTATCCCGAAGAAACAAGCCTTAAATGTGCAGCAATCTTTAGATTACGAATACCACAAATTGGAGGAATTATTAAAGTCTGCACCTGATGAGGCTATAGAGCAGATAATGGAACGGATTCAATCTTTAAGAGAAAAGGAGGTGGGCGATGGAGAATAACAAAGTATCTGCAATATTGCAATATGCCAAAGGTGGGCAGCCTCAGCCAATAAAGCATTATATCCGATATGTTGAGGTCGCACCCGATGGAACGAAGAAGATAATAAAGGAAACTTTGTTGCCGCCTGATAGTGGTATAAATGAGGATTTAGAGATATGTGGGATTCCGTCAGGTTTTCCGTGTGCGTCCTCAGAAGAAGAAGTTTTGAAAAGAGAGGGCTTGTTATAGTAAAAGTTACGTTTAGAGTGCTATGTATGAATTTTATTTTGTACCTTTGCACTCGAATGGCTATAATCAGCTATTTTTTTAATTGAACATTTAAAGCGATTGTCCGTGATGGATGGTCGCTTTTTTCGTTCCTTTGCTGAGGCTGAAATGGGAGTTATTCAGGCAAACACGAGCAAAAACACGAGCAATTTTATAAAACGAAAAATGCTAAATAGCTGATAATAAACTATTTAGCATTTTGTTAGGTGCGCCTGATAGGACTCGAACCTACACGGCCTAAACCACTAGATCCTAAGTCTAGCGCGTCTACCAATTTCGCCACAAGCGCATTCTTGGGTGCAAAGATACAATAATAATTTGAATAAAAAGAATAAAAATGAAAAAAATGATGGTTTTACTTGCTTTTTACGAGAAATAATGGTAATTTTGCAAACAGATACTGTTCTATTTTTATTTTGCAAAAATGAAGGCAGAATGGTAAGGACAGATAAAAACTAAATAACAGGAATATGAAAAAAATATGGGTTATGATGCTGGCTACATTGATGGTTTCTTTCACGATGATGGCTGGAAATGTGAAGAAATCAACTACTCTTCCTATTGTGGGAGAGGTCGTAAAGGCTTCTCATCCGATGATTCAGTATGTTGGACGTGTGAGTTTTGCTAAGAATCCTGACGTAGCCAGTTTCAATTATCCGGGAACTATGATTGAGGCTAGTTTCCAAGGTTCTTCTCTGAAAATGCTGTGTCGCCCGAAAACTGGATATTTCATGGCGCAGATTGATGGTTGCGAACCTTTCAAAGTGGGCTTTAATGCCGAACGCGATTCGGTTGTTACCCTGGCTGCGGCTTTGCCAAAGGGGGTGCATCATGCTAAGGTGATGTATGTGATAGAAGGCTTATTCCGTAAACCGGAATTCAGGGGATTTGTTCTTGATAAGGGATGTCAGCTCGTTGAGGCTCCGGCTCTCCCAGACCGAAAGATTGAATTTATCGGAAATTCAATCACCTGCGGTTATGGCGTAGAAAGTATCAACATGTCTGATCCTTTTGAAGATGAAACGGAGAACCATTGGCTTACTTATGCCAATATCGTAAGTGACAGTCTGAAGGCTCAGCATACTTCTATCTCCCGCAGTGGTATCGGTGTATATCGTAATTATAATGGTCCGAAGACAGGTGATGCCGATAACATGCCTTGGCAATATGAATATACCTTATTTGACCAGCATGATGAAAAATGGGATTTTGCCAAGTATCAGCCTCAGTTAGTCTGTATCAATCTGGGTACGAACGATCTTTCTACCAAGAATTATGATATTCAACTCTACGAGAAGAATTATCGCATGTTTCTTAAAACGGTACGTAGCAAGTATCCTCATGCAAAGATTGTGATGTTAACAGGTCCGATGCTCGGCGAGAAGGAGAGTAGCAAGCAGCGAACTGTGCTTGATAGAATCTGTGCTGATGCCAATAAAACGGATAAGAATATTTACCGTTTCGATTTCAGTTTCCAGAAAGGAGATTTAGGTTATGGCGCCAGCTGGCATCCTAGTATGTTGCAGCATCGGAAGATGGCAGCAGAATTGCTTCCGTTCCTGAGAAAACTGATGAATTGGAATTAAATGAAATTGCATGTTTCCAAAACAAAATTATATGATAACAATGAACACAAAAAATCTATTATTGTTGGCATCTCTTACATTGGCGATGCCTCTGACAGCACAGACTCCGCAAGAGGATTTCAAGCGGGATATTACGCTTTCGGGTAGTAACTATGTAGCTTATCGTGGTCCGCAGAAGCAGTTGACTGCGGCTCCTAAAGGTTATAAGCCTTTCTATCTGAGCCATTATGGCCGGCATGGTTCCCGCTATATGATTGGCAAGAAGGCTTATGATGTGCCTTATTTCTCTCTGCTCAAAGCGAAGCAGGAGGGCAAACTGACAGCTAAGGGCGAGGAAACGCTGGCTAAGGTGAAGATTATTCGTGAGGAGGCGAAGGGGCGCGATGGCGAACTGACTCCGCTCGGAGCTCTCCAGCATCAGGGTATCACCAGAAGAATGATGGAGCGATTCCCTGAGATTTTTGCCGGTAATACGAATATTGAGGCCCGAAGTACTTTGGTAATCCGATGTATTCTCTCTATGGAGAACGGTTTGCAGCAGATGCTGCGTATCAATCCGAAACTTCATATCTTCCATGATGCCAGCGAGCATGATATGTATTATATGAACCAGGGCGACCGATATCTGGACAGCTTGAAAAACAGCGTGGGTATCAAGGTGGCACAGCAGGAATTTGCACAGAAGCACGTTAGTTATAGCCGTGTGATGCAGGAACTGTTCAACGACCCTGCCTGGGTGAAACAGAATATCAACCAGAGTGACCTGAACAGAAAACTTTATGAGATGGCAAGCTCAATCCAAGGCACGGAACTGAGAGGCAAGGTTTCGCTCTATGACCTCTTTACGGAGGAGGAACTGTATCAGAACTGGCAGAATGCCAACATCTGGTGGCAGATGGCTTACGGCAACTCGCCTTATACGGGGAATGTGCAGCCGTTCTCCCAGCGTAATCTCTTGAGAAACATTATCCAGAAGGCGGATAGCTGCATCGCCTTGCCGCATCCGGGAGCTACATTGAGATATGGACACGATACGATGGTTACTCCGCTTACCTCAGTTCGGGATAACGAGCTCTATCTAAATGCTTTATAATGTTTTTATATA
>OOBQ01000001.1_pt1 | contig 161266 bp, 127 predicted proteins | sample 1670941 | NCBI WGS metagenome assembly OOBQ01 (sample SAMN06348106, study PRJEB24527) | human gut metagenome | biome: human gut; feature: ankylosing spondylitis patient; material: feces | host: Homo sapiens | place: China | collected 2015-10 | reverse complement strand
ACAACAGACCGATTGGCAGGGTTAAGTATGCGCTAAATTAATTCCGCCAACGGGTTATAATAATAAAATTATAATTACCTTTGTAAATTGACAATCAGAAAGATACAAACAATTGAAATATAAAAACAAAGAATGATATGATACAGCAAGTAGAATTTTCATTGCGTCCGCTTCCTCGCGGCTTTCACCTCGTAACCAATGAGGTGATGAGGAACCTGCCAGCTCTGCCTAAAACAGGGATTCTGAATCTCTTCGTAAGACATACCAGTTGCGGATTGTCGCTGAACGAGAACTTCGACCCAGATGTGAGACATGACTTGAAGGGTATCTTCGAAAGACTGGTTCCAGATGGCGACCCAAGATACCTGCACCAGGATGAAGGACCGACGGATATGTCGGCTCATGCCAAATCGAGCATGGTGGGTGTATCGCTCACCATTCCTATTACCAATGGCAGACTGAACCTTGGTACATGGCAGGGAATTTACCTCTGCGAATTCAGAGAGGGAGGCGGAAGCCGACACCTCATCGCAACGATTATCGGGGAATAAAGATAAAAACGAGGATGTTCGCACATCCTCGTTTTTACGTTAACATAATCATTTATTCTATCGCGTCCAATTCCGCTTCATCCTCTTCCTTCTCCTCTTTCTTTCCGAAATTAGGATCAATCTTCAGGAAAGCAGTAACCAGGAAAGTGATGGCGCAACATGCCATCACGATGATGAAGAACATGCGGTAACCTACCATATCCTTCAGATATCCAGAAAGCATGCCCGGCAGCATCAATCCGAGATAGGAGATGCCCGTACAGATGGAATAATGGGAGGTCTTGAACTTTCCCTGACTGTAGAACAGCATGTAGAGGGTAAGAACCGTGAAGCCCAGACCATAACCCAACTGCTCGACAAAAAGACAGCTGGAAACCACGATGAGGTTGCTGTTGAGCGAATAACTCAGATAGATGTAAACCACATCAGGCAAGGTGATGGCGCAAACCAGAGGCCAGAGCCATTTCTTCATTCCATCCCTGCTCACCAGAATACCACCAAGAATTCCACCCAGCAGCAAACCTATCAATCCCACAGTACCATTGGCAAAGCCATATTCCTGAGGTGACAGTCCCAGTCCACCCTGCGAATTAGGACGGAGGATGAAGGTCTTAGTCATGGTGTTCAGAAGCGCTTCAGGGAATCGGTAGAGTAAGAGAAAGAGCATCACGCAGACGGTTTCACCCAATCCGAACTTCACGAAGAAGGTGCGGAACATGTTCTTCAGTTCATGAGCCACTTCACCCACCGTTCTGTCGGTCTGCATATCCTCCTTCGGGCGCGGCATGAAGCGGCTGTGGTAGAGCCACAAACCGATGAAGATACCTGCCAGTCCGTAAAAGATAAGCGCCCATGAGAAGCGAATCTGGTTGCGGAAGAGAACCTGAAGCACACCTGCCAGCATCACCAGAAACCCATTCACAAAGATGATGGCGAGGCGGTAGAAGGTATTTCGCAAGCCTACAAACTTAGTCTGCGTATGTTCATCCAGCTCAATCATGTAGAAACCATCTGCCGAAATGTCGTGGGTGGCACTACAGAAAGCGATGAGGAAGAAGAAGCACATCGTGGCCTGAAACCAGAAGGCGGTAGGCAGCGAGAAGGCGATGCCGGCAAGGGCAGCTCCGATGAGAGCCTGCATGGTGAGCACCCACCAGCGCTTAGTCTTCAGCAAATCTATGAACGGACTCCACAAGGGCTTGATGACCCAGGGAAGGGCGAGCCATCCGGTATAGAGACCCACCTCAGCATCGGTCAGCCCCAACTGCATGTACATCACCACAGAGAGGGCGGTTACGATGACGTTGGGGAGTCCTTCGGCAAAATAGAGGGTCGGAATCCATGCCCATGGACTCCGACTGTTTTTCTTTGTTACCATTTTACATCACTATTTATAAAGTTTCTTGATTTCAGCACCTTGATAGTAGTGCAACAGGATGGCATCATAATGATAACCCTGCTCGCCCATCACGGCAGCACCAATCTGGCAGAGGCCTACTCCGTGCCCCCAACCGGCTCCGATGAGTTCGAAACGCTGAGGCACTCCCTGTTCATCCTTATCATATTTATCCACCACGAAGGCTGAACTCAGCAGATGACTGTCGCTCAGCGTACGGCGGATTTCGAGTTCCTTACCGATGGTAAAGGTCTTCTCTGTTCCAATGATCTGGAGTTTGCTGATTCTTCCACTCTTTCCGCGCTCCACGGCCTTCATGTCTAGGATGGCACCCAGGTCCATCTTCAGTTTGTCGGCGATGAGCTGCTGCAACTTCTCCTGACTGAGCGTTTCCTTCCAGCGGTAGAAATTGACGGTTTCCTGATCATAGTCGTTAAGCACTTCTGACAGGATTTTCTTGTCCTGCGTGTTGCAGAAAGCTGGCGGATTGAAGCGGATCCATTTCTCTGCCTCCTCCTCATTGGTCAGATTAGGCAGTGTATGTTCCACGCCCAGGGCGATGTCGCGAACCGCCGTGAGATAAGTCTTCGGCATGTCCTCCCAGCAATACTGGAATTCCTCGGTTATTCCGCCGCAGCATTTCGAGAATCTTGCATCGCAGATTTCGTCGCCGTCCATCAGAATCTGTCCCTTGGTCTGGCGGATGGCTTCAGCTACATGGGGCGATGTTTCCTTGGTGATACCCTGGTAGCGCTGGCAGTGGTCGTCGGCACATACATCAAAGAGGGTGTGGTCTTCGCGGTCGTACCAGCGGATGAGCGTATCTTCCTTCTTGGTGAAGGAGAAGAAGTTGTTGCCGCTCTCAGCCACCTCTCGGCGCTTCTTCATCTGTGCCAGGAGCCATGAACGGGAGATGACGGCGTGCGCCTTCAGGAGTTCGAGACTCGAAGTGGCACTCATCTCACTGCTGATGACACTCTCCAGATATTTCTCTACAGGCAACTCATTGATTGCCACAATCTTATCCGATTCTACCACAAAGCGGAGCGTGCCCAGGAAGGTTTGGGTTTCCTTGCGCTCCCAGTGGAAGTTGACACCGATGGTTACGTCGCTCAGCGAAAACGAGGCGTCGGCACTCTGCGGATGGAAGGTGAGCTGGCTGTACTGGTTGCCGTTCCAGAGCACACCGCCCTCTGAGAATTCTACCACCTGTTCGCCCAGCACCTTTTCGCCCTTGGCAAGATAAGGTTTGTTGAGCGAGAAATGAATCTTCTGCGCACTCACGATGCCCACCGTTACGTCGGGCTGCTTACCTTTATTATATAAGGTGGAAGAGGCTTCGGCTGCATCCTCGGCATCCTTAGATGCCTTCAGTTTGGCGATGATGGCGTTCATCTTTTCTTCCGAAACGCCACATTCCTGCAGCAGCGAGAGGGCTTTCTCCTCGGTCAACTTTCGGAAATCTTCCTCACGAGGGGTGATGATGAGTCCGCTCATATCCAGTGCTCCCGGCGAAACCACAAACTGGGTGTCACCTTCGGCAAAATAGGCTTCCGGACGGTGCTTTTCTCTCGGAATGACCACGCTGATGAATTCCTCGCCCTTGCGCCAGGAGATGATGTTCATCATCGGTTCGGTTTCGTCGCCACGCTGAGGCATTGCCTTGTAGAGACGGCGGAAGAGGGTCTCATCGCTCTCAGCACTCTTCGAAATGATGACGAAGGCGGGAACGATGAAGTCGCGAACCACAGAGATCTTCTCCTCATCATTGAGAGAGATGATGTCGGTCAGGTTGCGGGAGAGACGCTGCCAGTTGGTCTGAAGAGGAAGGATGCCGTTGGTTCCTGCCTGGAAATGAAGATGGTCTGGAGCCGATGCACCACACTTCGGACCGTTGTAGAACACCATCAGGTCGCTGTGCAGACTGATGAAGCGGTGCATCTCGCCGTAGTTCTTGTAGATGAGCTGAGGCTGATGCTTGCGTGCCGGAATGGTTAAGTGGACTGGCAGAATCGGGAACGGATTCACCAGAAGATGGAATTTTTCGTCTATCTGCTTCGACATCTGTTCCTTAGGACGGTTTTTGTCGCAAAGGAAACAAGGGCGCTCGCCCAGGGTTTTCTTATCTATCTTGGCGCCCGTACTTACGATGCGGGCTGGGTTCCACTGCAGTTTCAGCTGGTCGGAGAACTGACGGGTTTCTACATGCTTGAGGTCGCGGAAGCGGTGGCGCGCATCGGTCCAAACCTCCAGCTGACGGTTGAAGAAACGCGAGATGCTGCTGTCTTCCATAATGTCGGCCTTGCCCTGCAGCATGTGCTGGCGTGCCTTCAGTTCCATGGTGCGCAGGCGGTCCTTATACAGGTTGTTGGCGTTCACCTTCTCTACGCTGAGGGCTGCATCGCTGTTACCTCCCCAGCGGCGGCAGAGGTAGAGTTCGTCGTAGATTCTGCCGATGCGGTAACGGCGTGAGAATGCCAAGCCGAGCGCATAATCCTCACCATACGAGGTGTTAGGAAACTGGATCTGTCTGACCAGCGGAGTGAAGAAGGCGCGCGGAGCACCCAATCCGTTGATACGCAGCGCATTGTTGCATCCGTTTTCATCGGTCCACTCCTTGTGGTCTATCAGTCCCGGTGGCAGGGTGTTGAGGTCGAAGTCGCACATGCGGTACGAGCCGATAATCATGGCTGCCTTCTGCTTGTAGAAGGCATCTACTATCTTCTGAAGTGTCTTTGGTGAAGAATAGAGGTCATCGCTGTCAAGCTGTACAGCAAACTTTCCGCAGAAACTGCTGTTGATGGCTTCGTTCCAGCATCCGCCTATTCCCAGGTCGGTTCTCTCCGGCACAATCTGTATCAGGTTGTCGACTTTAAGTTCATCCAGTATTTCGCCGGTGCGGTCGGTAGAATGGTTGTTTACCACAATGACGTTAAACTTGAAGCTTGCCTTCTGTCCGAGCGCACTCTTCACGGCATCAGCCACCGTCTTTTCACGGTTGAAGACGGGGATGATGACAGATGCCTCGTATTCAAAATCCTGCTCACCGAAGTCGGGCTGGCGGTAGAAGGTGGTGTCTATCAGGGCGCCCACCTTGCCCAAATGCTGGGTGCATGCCTTTTCCATCTCAATCTGCACCTCGCGGTTGCGCGGGTTTACATAGTCAAACTGCTTCTCGCCGCTCTTACGGGTGTCGAGTTCGGCTTCTGAATAGAGGAATTCGTTGAGATGGAAGATTTCGCCCACGCGGCTCAGATAGAGACGGAGGTCGTAAAGGGCGGCAAACTGATACTCTTCGCGGTCGGGTTGGGCGATGTAGTCGGCCAGCGCCTGTGCCTTGATGCACCAGAGGCTTCCAAAGTCGAAGTCATCTCGCAAAGAACCTGACTGGTAGTCAATTACCGGATGTTTCTCCATTTTGCCTTCCACCATCTTGTAGTGGTCGGCGTAAACCATGACGGCATCCGTATCATCTGCCACTCTGAGGAATCGCTCCAGCGTGTTGTTTCCCCATCCTATGGTGGTGTGGCGGGTACAGATCATCACGTAGTCGGCATCTGTATTTTCAGCGATGCTGACAATGGTGTTACTGCTTTCCAGGCGGTCGGTGATGACAAACGTACATCCTTCGGGCACCTGATGATGAGCGGCAAAATCAGCACTCACCAGGAAGTGGATATGCTGTACTGTCTTGTACTCATGAAGCACCGACAAGGCATTCTGCGCATCGTCGATGTATTCGCAAGGCAAGAAAAGGTCTATTTTTTCTCTCATTTTCTTACGTTATTTTTGTTCACTTCAGCCCTTTTCGGGGGGCTAAATCTGTGTTTTTTATCTTTATTTTATCTTATTATATTAAAATATGTGGCAAAGATACTAATTTTTCGGCAAAAAACACTATCTTTGCAGTATGAATAATGAAAAAAAATATCTTTTGGGCCTTACACTTGCCGAATTGAAGCAGGTGGCAAAGGACTTAGGCATGCCCGCCTTCACCGGTGGGCAGATGGCGAAGTGGCTCTATGAGCAGCATGTGAAGAGCATTGATGAGATGACCAACATCTCGAAGGCGAACCGTGCCAAACTCGCTGCCGAATACGAAATAGGATGCTTCGGATATTCCGATGCACAACATTCGGTGGATGGTACCATCAAGTACCTCTTCCCTACCCGAAGCGGCAAATTTGTCGAGACGGTTTACATCCCCGACAAAGACCGCGCCACGCTGTGCGTTTCTTCGCAGGTGGGATGCAAGATGAACTGCCTGTTCTGCCAGACCGGCAAGCAGGGGTTTGAGGGCAGCTTGCCTGCAGGCGACATTCTGAACCAGATTTACTCGCTGCCTGAGGTAGACAAGCTTACCAACATTGTGTTCATGGGTCAGGGCGAGCCGATGGATAATCTCGACAATGTGCTGCGCGCCACAGAGATTCTCACCGCCGACTACGGCTGGGCATGGAGCCCGAAGCGCATCACGGTAAGTTCGGTGGGCGTGAAGAACAAGCTGAAGCGGTTCCTGGAAGAGAGCGACTGCCATGTGGCCATCAGCATGCACGACCCTATCCCTTCTGAGCGCGCTGAACTGATGCCTGCCGAAAGGGGCATGGGCATTGAGCAGGTAGTAGAACTGCTGAGGAACTATGATTTCTCTCATCAACGCCGCCTGAGTTTCGAATACATCGTCTTTAAGGGCGTAAACGACAGTATGCAGCATGCCAAGGCCATCATCAAGCTGGTGAAGGGACTTGACTGCCGCTTCAACCTGATTCGTTTCCACCAAATTCCAGACATTCCTCTGCAAGGTGTGGATGATGAGAAGATGGAGCAGTTCCGTGATTACCTCACCCAGCATGGTGTCTTCACCACCATCCGTGCCAGCCGCGGCCAGGACATCTACGCCGCCTGCGGTCTGCTCAGCACCTCGAAGAAAATCGGAGAAATCCGTGAGCACGAGGATGAAGAGAAGATGAATAAGCAAGGAAAGGTGGGGGAAAAATGGTTAGAGAATCTTTAAAGTTCCTACTTGCCGGCTGTCTTTTGTTCCTTTTTCTGGCAAGTTGCAGCCCGGGAGGAGGAAGAAACAGAAAACTGCCCAAGAGCACAGGACAGCCTTACGAGGTGGTACTCAAGGGAGATACCGACAGCATCGTTACGAAGATACTGACGGAAGAGGTGCCAGCCCTGCCCCAACCCGAACCGCTCTGCCGGCTCATCCAGGTTAAGAAGGGCAAGATCCACGACAGCTACCTGCTCGTAAGAACTCGCATCGTAGTGAACATCCCGGCAGCGGAATTCTCAGTCAGGCTGAGCCGCAACGAGAATGCTTCACCGCAGACCGTCATCCGCATCTCTGCCCGCTCGCTGCAGCAACTCAGAGAGAAACTCAACCCCGAGAAACTGCGCCAGCTCGTAGATGAGACTGAACTGGAGCACCTCGCATCCATCATCTCCACCAACCCGAGCAAGCAGAACCGTGAGATGCAACAACTGGTAAAGAAGAACTTCGGCATCAGCATGAACATCCCTGCCGAAATGCAGGCAAGCAAAAAGGCGAAGAACTTCATTTGGATCTCAAACAACGCCAGCTCGGGTATGAAGAACCTCATCCTCATGAAAGTGAAGAGGGAAGAACGAAGAGGGAAAGCCAATTCTGATGCTTTTCCTGCTCAAGAGAAACAGCAGATTGACAGCATGCTCCGCACAAACATGCCCGGCGAAACCGACAGCATGTACATGATAATCCCGGTCCTTTCAGAAAAAGGACTCTGGGAGATGAAGGGGGACGCCATGGGAGGTCCCTACGTGATGAGGCGCATCCGCCTGAGAAAAACGGGGGATGAAATCATCATCATCGGCTTCGTCTATGCGCCCGAAATGAAAAAGAAAATATTAATCAAGCAGCTAGAAGCTGCGATTTCTACTATAAAATAAAACGATAAATGGACAGCAAAAAGATTAGAGTGGCCATCACTCACGGAGATACCAACGGTATCGGATACGAACTCATTTTTAAGGCATTCAGTGAGCCAGAGATGTTGGAGTATTGTACCCCTATCATCTACGGTTCGCCTAAAGTGGCAGCTTATTACCGCAAGGCGATGAATCTGCCAGCCCAGTTCTCCATCATCCAGAAAGCAGAAGATGCTGAAGACGGAAGAATCAACCTCCTGCCAGCCGTAGACGAGGAGGTAAAGGTTGACATGGGCATGCCTACTCAGGAATCGGGTACGGCAGCCATCAAGGCACTTGACCGAGCCATGACCGACTACCGCGACGAGCTCTTCGACGTGCTCGTTACCGCACCGGTAAACAACCAGAACGCACAATTTGAGGGCTTCCAGTTCAAGGGCCACAAGGAATACATAGAAACTTGCCTGGGCGAAGGTGCCAAAGGCCTTTCCATCCTCTGCGGCGGCGACCTTCGCATCGCATCCGTAACCGGAAAGACTCCGCTCAAGGACGTGCCGGCAGCTATCACCCAGGAGCTCATCATCGAGAAGGTGAAGCAGATGCACACATCACTGAAGCGAGACTTCATGATTACCAACCCGCGCATCGCCGTGCTCGCCCTGAATCCTAGCAACAACGGTGAGGAGAGCTGCGGACCAGAGGAAGCCAGCATCATCATCCCAGCCATTGACCAGCTTGCCGAGCAGAAAATACAAGCTTTTGGTCCTTACCCTGCTGACGAGTTCTTCGGCAACGGCCATTTCGTAGAGTTCGACGGCATCATGGCCATGTATCATGATCAGGCTACTACCCCGTTCCATTCTCTCTACACCGAGGATGGCGTACTCTTTACTGCCGGCCTGCCACTCGTGCACACCGCTGCCAACACCACTCCTAGCTACAGCATCACGGGCTGCAACGAAGCCGATGCAATCTCCTTCCGCCACGCCATCTACTTGGCGCTGGATGCCTTCTGCAACCGCGAAGACTATGATGAGGCCTACGAGAATCCACTGCCTAAACTCTACCACGAGAAGCGTGACGAGAGTGAGAAGGTAAGATTCTCCATCCCTAAGAAAAAGGGATAAGAGAAAGATTCCCTATTCCCGAGAAAAAGCGGAATAAAGAAAGATTCGGGAGGGAAGATGACGCAAAAAAGGCTAATCTGCCCTGTAATCAGACCTCCCGAATGTTAAAATTAAAAAAAAATGCAGATAATTCAGAAAAAATGAGTAATTTTGGCAGCTAAATGGATACTTCCGAACTACAAAAGATAAAACAACGCTACAATATCGTCGGTAACAGCGACGGATTGAACCATGCGCTCGACGTAGCCCTACAGGTAGCGCCGACCGATCTCTCCGTGCTCATCATCGGCGAGAGCGGTGTGGGTAAGGAAATCATTCCAAGGGTGATTCACGACAATTCGCCACGCCGCAGAGAGAAATATTTCGCCATCAACTGTGGAAGCATTCCGGAGGGAACCATTGACAGCGAACTCTTCGGACATGAGAAGGGTTCCTTCACTGGAGCCATAGGCGAAAGCGAAGGATACTTCGGTATTGCCAACAAGGGTACCATCTTCCTCGACGAGGTGGGCGAACTCCCGATACAGACGCAGGCAAGACTGCTGCGCGTGCTCGAAACGGGAGAATACATCCGCGTGGGTGGAACTGAGATAAGGAAAACGGATGTCCGCATCGTGGCAGCCACCAACGTAAACATGCGCAAGGCTGTGAGCGAAGGCCGCTTTCGCGAGGACCTCTACTACCGCCTCAACACCATCCCGATACAGATGCCTGCATTGAGAGAGCGTGGCGACGACATTCTCCTGCTCTTCCGCCTCTTCGCCATGCAGATGGCCGAAAAATACCGTCTGCCTAAGATTTCACTCTCAGATGAGGCCAAGCAGATCATGCTGAAATACAAGTGGCCGGGAAATGTGAGACAGCTCAAGAACATTACCGAACAGATGTCAGTGCTAAGCCGAGAAAGAGAAATCGATGCACAGACTCTCACCCAGTTTATTCCGAGAGATGAGGAGACTACACAGCTCGCCACCATACAGAAGGATGGCAAGGACGACCATAGCTACGCCAGCGAGCGCGAACTGCTATACAAAATTCTCTACGAACTGAGGGGCAACGTGAGCGACCTGAGACGAGAGATGAACAGCCTGCGCAAGCAACTCGATGAAGCACGCCAGTTGGGCGGTACAGGCGGATATGTTTCTCCGGTTCAGCCGGATACCCAGGTAGCTCCAGTATCATCCGTATCTCCGGTTTCATCGGTTTCTCCGGTATCTTCCGTACCTCCGATTACCGATCTCGACGAGCTACAACACATCCGTCAGGAAATAGCTACAGGAGGCATGAGGGGCACTTACAAACCCGAAGCCGAGGATGCTGAGATTGAGGAGATCAAGGAAGAAAACGAGAATCTGAACCTCAGCGATCTTAGCAAGCAGATGATAGAAAAGGCACTGGAGAGAAACAACGGAAACCGCAAGAAAGCGGCAGAAGAACTGGGAATCTCCGACAGAACTCTGTACAGAAAGATTAACAAATATAAGTTATGAAGCATATACGCGCGTACCTATATATAATAGGAGTCACACTGATGGTGGCGGTCATGGCAGCATGCTCCGTGAGCTACAAGTTCAACGGTGCCAGCATCGACTACACCAAAACCAAGACCATACAGATAGCCGACTTCCCTATCAGAAGTTCGTATGTGTGGGGTCCGATGGGTCCAATGTTCAACAATGAACTCAAGGATAAGTTTGCCAGCAACACCCAGCTCATACAGGTGTCACGCAACGGAGACCTGAAGATAGAGGGCGAAATCACCCAATATTCTCAGCGCAACAAGTCGGTTAGTTCTGAGGGATACTCAGCACAGACCGAGCTCAGTATCACCGTAAACGTACGTTTCACCAACACCAAGAACCATACCGAGGACTTCGAAAAGCAGTTTACATCTGCCAAGACCTACGACACCACTCAGAGCCTTGCCTCGGTGCAGGAAGAACTGGTAACCCAGATTATCAAAGACCTGGTAGACCAGATATTCAACGCTACGGTAGCTAACTGGTAAAGTAAGTGAAGAACGAAGAGTGAAGAATTTAACGGCTTTACTAATCATAAAGTTCAAAACTCAATGTTTAAAGTTCAAAATAAAGTAAAAATATCGTGGAATTAAACAGATTGATACAACACCCGGAGGAAATGAACCGAGAGACGCTCTACGACTTGCGCGCCCTCTTGGCCTTATATCCGTATTATCAGACGGCACGCCTGCTGATGTTGAAGAATCTGTACCTGCTCCACGACCCGAGTTTCGACGAAGAACTGCGCCGTGCAGCCATCTACATCACCGACCGTAAGATTATCTTCGAGATGGTAGAAGCAGCCCACTATCAGATAAAAAACGCCCCTGAAGAGGCTGAATCCGACAAGCAGCAAGGCGTAAGAGGAATAGGAGCAGAAAAACACGGAGACCGTACTAGCGACCTCATCGATCACTTCCTGGGATCCATTCCTATGGAAGGAGACGAAGAAGAGAAGAAGGAGAAACGTAAGCCTACACCTGCTGACGCGGCTGTAGACTATGTGGCTTATCTCATGGAGACCGAAGACCAGCAGGAGCCAGAAGATACTTCGCGCACCATGAGTCTCATCGACGACTTTATGGAGGATGGCGGTTTCAAACTGCCTAAAATCCAGCAGGACGAAGATTACAAACCAGAATTTACTCCCGAACTTCAGACCGATTCCGGCAAGGATGGCGAAGAGGAAAACAGCGGTGTATTCACCGAAACCCTCGCCCGCATCTACATCAAGCAGGGCAAGTATCAGAGGGCTTACGAAATCATCAGCCGCCTGCATCAGCAGCATCCTGACAAGAACGGATATTATGTTGACCAGCTCAGATTCCTTGAGAAACTGATGCTGAACAGCAAGAAGAAATAAAGAAGAATAATAAATAAATAAAACTAGTTTTAAAAAATGGCTTACACATTATTAGTAGTATTAATCGTCCTGGTAGCTATCCTGATGATTTTCATCGTGCTCATCCAGGAATCAAAGGGAGGTGGACTTGCAAGTAACTTCTCTTCAACCAACTCAATCATGGGTGTTCGCAAGACCACTGACATTGTTGAGAAATTAACATGGGGCCTCGCTGCAGCCTTGGTTGTCATCAGCGTGGCATGTGCTTATGTAGCCCCTCAGGCAGCTGGCGAAAGCAGTGTTTTGGAGGGAGCCACTCAGGAGCAGACCGCTCTTCCTGCTATGCCAGGTGCTAGCAAGGATGCAGCAGCAGGTGCGCAGAAGGCTATTCCTGCAGCTGGTGCAGATGCCCAGAAGACAGCTCCAGTTGTTCCAACAAGCCCTGCAAAATAAAAAATAAGAAAAAAGGTACGAAAAAATTTGGTAGAACCATTTTTTTTTCGTACCTTTGCACCCGCTTAACAAGAATATGGTGGACGTAGTTCAGTTGGTTAGAGCGTCAGATTGTGGTTCTGAATGTCGTGGGTTCGAGTCCCACCTTCCACCCAATTATTTTTGAAAAAGCAAAACATAACCAATATGGTGGACGTAGTTCAGTTGGTTAGAGCGTCAGATTGTGGTTCTGAATGTCGTGGGTTCGAGTCCCACCTTCCACCCAAGATAAACCCTGCAAGATTCATTTCTTGCAGGGTTTCTTGTTATATATCCGTATTGAGCGGAATTCTTTTTTGTCATATAAACGAATTACAATAGTACTTCTTAAATTATATTATAGACTGAAAACATACAAAAAAGCCTGCTAAGGGAAGAAAATATCCCTCTAGCAGGCATTCATATAAGGATGAATTGAAAACCTATCTGATTACTTTCACTTCACCATCCTTAGCAATCTTAACGATGCTGGAAGGCTGATGTGGTTTATGCTCCTGACGGCGGCTCCAGCAAACATAATCTACAGCATTGAGGATTTCCTCGGAGATGTCGCGATAATTCTGTGCAGCAGGCTCACCACTCACATTAGCACTTGTACTTACAATAGGCTTCTGAAAACGGTAACAGAGTTGTTTGGAGAAAGGCTCATAGGTTATACGCATCGCCAGACTTCCATCCTCTGCTACCAGATTATTAGCCACTCCACTCGCATCATCAAGAATAACCGTAGTAGGCTTTACAGGCATGGCAGCATCGATGAAATCCCATGCTACCTGTGGCACATTGCGGAAATAACGCGCCATGCGGTCAGCAGAATCTATCAGGCAGATAAGCGCCTTAGAATCGTCACGTTTCTTTATTTCATAAACTTTCTTTACCGCTTCAGGGTTGGTGGCGTCGCATCCTATGCCCCATACGGTATCTGTAGGATAGAGTATCACTCCACCCTTTCGCATGCACTCTACAGCACGCTTGATATCTTCATCTACAGTCATAATACTATAAAACTAAAAATCAAAAATCTTTTGAATCTTAAAAATTGTCACTAACATCTTTCTTCAAACACTCATAATAAGCTATGTCCTTCATACCATTGAGAAAAGCAGAAGCATCCATGCGTTTCTTGCCACTGAGCTGCAACTCCTGAATAATGAGCCATTCATCAAGGCAGGCTACTTGTAACGACTTCCCCTCAACGCGGAGCGATCCCACAGGCGCATCACCACGCTTCATACATGAAAGACGGGTAGAAAATATCTTAAGTACCTGAATTTTCTGTGTACTCTGCTTATGGGATGGATGAGCAGTAGGCTCAGGGAACCTCACGTAATCATCATCTCCCTTAGGATCGTCAAAGAATACTACTGTCTCCTTCTTCTTAATTTCAGTCCATGCACCAGGGTATGGAGAAAGACCGCGGATGAAATCATACACCTGCTTGGCAGGCTTGTGGAAGTCGATGCGGCAAGTATCCTTGAAGATTTTCGGAGCCGGCTTAAGTTCGGCACCCTGTCCTATCATTTCGCTCTGAGGAATGGAACCGATATTGCCATCGGCAGCGATGAGCGCATCAATGGTTTCCAGCGCCAATTCAGCACCAAGATGCATCAACCCGTCGTAAACATACTCCACATTTGCCGTCTCCGGAATAGGAAAACGTTTCTGCAGGATGATGCGACCGGTATCAATATCGTGGTCGAGGAAGAAGGTGGTAACACCCGTCTCCTTCTCGCCATTAATCACTGCCCAGTTGATAGGCGCCGCACCGCGATACTGCGGAAGGAGAGCTGCATGTACATTAAAAGTACCATATTTCGGCATCGACCAAACCACCTCTGGCAGCATGCGGAAAGCAACTACCACCTGCAAGTCAGCCTGATAAGAACGCAACTGCTCCACAAAGTCAGGGTCCTTCATCTTTACAGGCTGCAGCACCGGTAAACCATGCTCTACGGCATACTGCTTAACCTGCGAAGGTTGCAGCGTATCCTGATGTCTGCCCACCGGTTTATCAGGCTGGGTAACCACAGCCACCACGTTATAACCGCCCTCTACCAGGCACCTGAGGGATTCTACCGCAAACTCCGGTGTTCCCATGAAAACAATTCTCAAATCCTTCTTCTCCATAAAACACTAATATTTTAAAATAAAACCAGCAAAGCCGTTGAATGCTTCACTCATCGTTCTTCACTCTTCACTTAAAACTCCTACTCTGCCGACATATCCGCTACAATCTGCCTGTACATGGAATAGATTCTAGTACGGCTGATGTAACCCTTAAGTACGCCTGCCACATCAACCACTGGCAGTTGGGCGGCATCGGTTTTATCAAATTTCTGCATCACCTCGTCCATACTGTCATGTTCGGTAAGAACGGCAGCAGGCTGCATCATCAGCTGACGCACGGTGAAATGCTGATACAGTTCGGTGCGGAAGATAATGTGGCGAATCTTCGTAATATCTATTACTCCCAACAGCACACCCGCCTGATCCAAAACAGGCAGAAAGTTGTTGTTACTGCGACTTATCTCACTCACCAGCTTGCTCATCGGCAGATCCGGACCTACCGGATGATAATCTTTCTCAATGACATCCTGCATGCCCAGCAGGGTGAGCGCAGCCTTGTCAATATGGTGGGTGAGCAGCTTGCCCTCTCTAGCCAGACGCAGGGCGTAGATGCTGTGACTCTCGAAGATGCTGATGGTGAGCAGCGAAGAGATGCACACTATCATCAGCGGCATGAAGAGCTGGTAGCCGCCCGTGAGTTCCGCGATGAGGAAGATGCCCGTAAGCGGTGCATGCATCACGCCCGTAATGAGGCCCGCCATACCCATCAGTGTAAAGTTCTGCTCAGGAACATAGACACCTACCTGATTCACATTCCAAAGGCGCGCAAAGAGGAAACCGGCAAAACCTCCGATAATGAGCGAAGGAGCAAAGGTACCACCGCATCCGCCACTGCCGTTGGTGGCCGAGGTAGCAAAAACCTTGGTAAAGGTTACCAAGGCGATGTAGAGGATGAGCAGCTGGTTGTGCCCGTAGAAGAGCGAACGGCTCATCACCTGCCCCCAGTCTTCCACATTCTGTCCCTTCAGCAGCACGTTGACAGCCGAATATCCCTCGCCATAGAGCGAAGGGAAGAGGAAGATGAGCGAACTCAGAATCAGTCCACCAAAGAGCAGCTTTACGTATGGATAAGGCGAAAGCTTGGCAAAGAAGCCCTCGCATGCCGACATGGTGCGCATGAAATAAAGGCTCACCAAACCGCAAAAGATGCCCAATAACAAGCAGGCAGGCACGCGGTCGAGCGCCCACGGATTGGTAAGCGTAAAATCGAAAAGGCTCTTGGAGCCCATCAGGATGTAGGTAAAGCAAGTGGCTGTTACACAACTGATAAGGATAGGCAGCAAGGAAGCCATGCTCAGGTCTACCATCAGCACCTCGAGCGTAAATACGAGTCCGGCAATGGGCGCCTTGAAGATGCCGGCAATGGCTGCGGAAGCGCCACAGCCCACCAGCAGAATCATGGTTTTCTTGTCCATGCGGAAAATTTGCCCCAGGTTTGACCCGATGGCCGAGCCCGTGAGCACAATAGGTGCCTCGGCTCCCACAGAACCACCGAAACCGATGGTGATGCCTGATGCCACCACCGACGACCAGCAGTTGTGGGCCTTGAGCTTGGAATTTTTGGTAGAGATGGCGTAAAGCACACGGGTGATACCGTGGGAAATATTATCTCTGACCACATATTTAATAAAGAGCATGGTGAGGTAAATGCCCACAATCGGGAAGAGCAGGAAGAGCAGGTTATAGGTGCCCTTGTTAAATCCCGAAGTGAGCAGCAACTGTATTTCGTGCACAATGCCGTGCAGGAAATATCCTGCCACCGACGCCAGAAGGCCGATGATAAAAGCCAGGATAAGGGTCATTTGGCGGTCAGAAATATGTTTTTTCTGCCAATCCACCATCTTACTGACCCATCCCTCTTTCTGCTCGTTGTAATCTAGAATTTCTTCATCCATCTTTTTTACATTGATTTAGAATTCCGATGTGAAATGGAACTTGATGTGTTCAAAATCCTGCTGCGCCATGCTCAACACGTAGCCCGAATCGGCAAGAAAGACATCGCGCCCCTCAATATCCTTGGCCATGTACTGGTACTTGCGCTTCTTGAAGTTCTCGAGTTCCTTCTCGTCATCTGCCTCTATCCAGCAAGCCTTGTGAAGATGCACGGGCTCCCAGCGGCACTTGGCGTTGTACTCGTTCTCCAGGCGGTACTGGATAACCTCGAACTGCAGCTGACCAACCGTGCCCACGATGCGGCGGCCGTTGAACTGGTTGACGAAGAGCTGCGCCACACCCTCGTTCATGAGCTGCTCCAATCCCTTCTGGAACTGCTTGCTCTTCATCGGGTCATCATTCTCGATGTACTTGAAAAGGAGTGGAGAGAAGCTTGGCAAACCGCGAAAATGCATCTTCTCTCCCTCCGTCAACGTATCTCCTATCTTGAAAATACCGTTGTCTGGCAAACCTACAATGTCACCCGGATAAGCCTCGTCAATGGTACTCTTGCGCTGTGCCATGAACTGGGTAGGCGAAGAGAAACGCACGTTCTTATCCAAGCGCACGTGGTAATATGGCTGATTTCTCACAAACTTGCCCGAGCATATCTTACAGAAAGCGATGCAGGAGCGGTGGTTTGGATCAATATTGGCTGTAATCTTGAAGATGAAACCACTGAACTTTGGTTCTTCCGGCTCCACCAGTCGCTCCTCTGCCTGGGTGGGTCTTGGAGATGGGGCAATATGAACGAAACAGTCGAGGAGTTCCTGAACACCAAAATTGTTCAGTGCCGAACCAAAGAACACAGGTGCTACCTCGGCCGAACGGTAGGTTTCTTCCTCAAACTCAGGGTAAACACCATCTACCAGTTCCAGTTCCTCACGCAGCTGTGCAGCCTCACGTTCACCAACCCGCTCGTCGAGTTCTGAACTTTGGATGTCTACCTCTACCTTCTCGGTAACTCGCTGTTTGTTAGGGGTAAAGAGGTTCAGCTGATGCTCGTAGATGTTGTAAACACCCTTGAAACGGGCGCCCTGACCGATAGGCCAACTCAGCGGGCGAACCTTGATTTTGAGCTCTTCTTCCAACTCGTCAAGCACATCAAACGGGTCGCGTCCCTCACGGTCCATCTTGTTGATGAAGATGATTACCGGGGTATTTCTCATGCGACACACCTCCATGAGTTTACGGGTCTGTGCCTCCACACCCTTGGCAGAGTCAACCACGATGATGGCTGAATCTACGGCTGTAAGTGTGCGGTAGGTATCCTCGCAGAAGTCCTGGTGACCTGGAGTATCCAGGATATTCACCTTATAAGGTTCTCCCTCCTGTCCGGCAGGGAGATAATCAAATTCCATTACAGATGTAGATACCGAGATACCACGCTGTTTCTCAATATCCATCCAGTCAGAAGTCGCAGTTTTGCGAATTTTGTTATTCTTTACGGCACCTGCCACCTGAATCTGTCCACCGAAAAGCAGAAACTTCTCGGTCAATGTTGTCTTACCAGCATCCGGGTGAGAGATAATGGCAAATGTTCTTCTTCTTTCTATTTCGTTCATCCTGTTGTAAATATATAATAATGTATATTCTTAAAAAGTAATCACTAATAACTAATCACTACATGTCGTCATCATCAAACTTGAGTCCCTCGGTTCGGTCTTTGATGTAATAATCGCTGAGCAGACCTATGAAGACGGTAATCTCCTTGATGGCCCTTTCGGTTTCGGGCGTAATTTCCTTCTTCTGCAGGCGCAGCATCATCACACCATAGAGGGCATCGAGGCAGGTTTCAATCTCGTTGAGATCCTTGTCGCCCCGCTGGCGCAGCTCTACGATGAAAGGCAGCACCTTGTAATATTCGGCATTGTAGATAGGAAACTTGGTGCTCTGCAGCAGCATGCCGTGCAGGTCAATGACGTCCTTGAGTATCACCTTATTAATATTAAGGTGTCCTCCCTCGCGCTTTCCCTCCTCGTTCATCATGCGAATCAGGTTGCCAAACCAGTCGAGTTCTTCCTCGCGCTGCTCAGGTGTAAAGTCGAACCGGTCTACATAATTTTTCTTGATGACAGGCAGCGAGCATCCGTAAGCTCGGATGATGTCCTCAATCTGCCACATATATAATAAGTATTCTGCGATACTTTTCTTTCTTAATTCTTGTGCTACAAACATTTTTTCTGTATAAGAAGAAACGAGCTTAAGCCCTATTAACTATAAACTCTAAAGCGGCTAAAGCCCCTATAAACTATTAACTATAAAACTCTTTAAAATTCCGGCAGATGATACAGATTGAAAATCGTGCCGAAGAGAGCGATCATGGAGAAGATGATGACCACGCTGCCTATTACCTTATTGATAATGACGATGCCGTTGGTATCAAACTTGTTCCTAATCTTGTCGACGAGCCAAGTGAGTCCGAACCACCACAGCAGGGCTCCGAAGACGATGCTGAGATACCCTACTCCCATTTCTACCGGCATATCCGGTACGACGAAAGCAAACTGCGCGAAGGTGGCCATGAAGAGGAACACGATGAGCGGATTGGAGAGTGTTACAAGGAACGCCGTGATGCCATTGTGCATCAGGGTACCCTGCTTGTTACTCGACTTGTGCATGTTCTTCATCGGGTCGCTCTTGAAGCAGTAGATTCCGAACACGAGGAGCATCAGACTGCCGAAAATCTGAAGATAGAACTTGTTCTCGGAGTTGCTCACAAAATCCATCACAAAACTCATGCCCAAGCCTGTAAACAGAGCATATACAATGTCGCTGCATGCGGCACCCACACCTGTTACAAACCCATACCAGCGACCCTTGTTGAGTGTACGCTGGATGCAAAGGATGCCTACCGGCCCCATAGGGGCTGAGGCAAGAACACCGATGACAATTCCTTTGAATATGAAGTCAAGGATGTTTATCTCAATTGGAAATGCTAAATTCATCTTAGTATCGTTACAATTTCTAACAGTCGGCAAAGTTACAAAATTTCGGGCACAAAGCACAATTTTTTCGCCTAAAAGTTCATTTTATATCCGTTTTTTATATTTTCGGGCACGGATTACACGGATTATGCGGATGTTCTGCATGAATATAAACAGGATTTAGGGCAACAGAGAAACTTCGGACAGCAAATCATCTGGCAGAAAAAAAAGAAAATTAAAATTTTTTATATTTAAAAATAAACGAGATTCAAAAGTTTTCAGTATCTTTGCCGAGAAATAAAATAATTCTAACTAATTTTAAATAATTAACATGACAGATAATACACTTAAACCGTACGTAATAGGCCTTGACCTCGGCGGTACAAATTCAGTTTTCGGCATCGTAGATGCTCGCGGAGAGATCAAAGCAACAACTGCCATCAAGACAGGCGGTTACGGAAAGGTTGAAGACTATGTGAAGGCAGCCGTAGAAGCTCTCCAGCCTATCATTGATACGGTAGGCGGCATTGACAAGATTAAGGCAATGGGTATCGGTGCGCCAAACGCAAACTATTATAATGGAACCATTGAATTCGCTCCAAATCTTCCTTGGGCACACGACGGAGTGGTACCATTGGCCGACTTGTTCAGCAAAGCCCTCGGCGGCTTGCCTGTAGGTATGACCAATGATGCCAACGCTGCTGCGCTCGGCGAGATGACATACGGTGTAGCAAGAGGCATGAAAAACTTCATCGACGTTACGCTCGGTACAGGCGTTGGCTCTGGTATCGTCATCAACGGACAGATGGTTTACGGCTGCGACGGATTCGCAGGCGAATTGGGTCACGTTACCATGGTACGTGGCAAAGAGGGTCGTATCTGCGGATGCGGCCGTACAGGATGTCTCGAAGCTTACTGCTCTGCCACTGGTGTGGCTCGCACAGCACGTGAGTTCCTCGAGAAGAGCGATGAGCCTTCATTGCTCCGTGAGATGAATCCGGAGGACATTACATCTTATGATGTGAGCGTTGCTGCAGGCAAGGGCGACAAGCTGGCACTGCGTGTATACGAGTTTACCGGCAAGATGCTCGGTGAGGCTTGTGCTGATTTCGCAGCCTTCTCTTCACCAGAGGCTTTCGTCTTCTTCGGTGGTCTGACCAAGGCTGGCGACCTCATCATGAAACCTATCCAGAAGGCTTATGATGAGCACGTGCTCCGCACCTTCAAGGGTAAGGCTAAATTCCTTGTTTCTACCCTTGATGGCAGTTCTGCTGCCGTACTCGGTGCGAGTGCAGTGGCTTGGGATATGTAAAGGGTTGTAAAAACAAAAAGGTTTAATTTTCCATTTTTGGAAAAATCAGTTTAGGTAATATGCTTCGCGAAACTCGTGAGAGGATTGTAGCGAGGGTTAAGATTGTTAGGAAAAGCCTGGCACTCGAGAGAGCGTCAGGCTTTGCTTTTTCTTATCATAAAACAAAAAAACTCAACAATCACCATGCGGTCATGGTGGTCATTAAGGTCATTAAGCTTTTTCCAACCAGTTTTTCACCATCTTCTTGCCGTCTGGCGTCAGCACGCTTTCCGGATGAAACTGGATACCATGAATATCATAGTTCTTATGCTTCAAACCCATGATGCAACCATCATCGCTTACCGCCGTAACGTCCAGGCAGTCAGGGAATCCCGAGCGGTCTACCACCCAAGAGTGGTATCTACCAATCTCTATGCGCTTGTCCAACCCGTCGAAAATAACATCGTTGCCAAACTGGGTGCAAGGGGTTGCCACTCCATGATACACCTCAGAAAGATTGGTAAGCTTGGCTCCAAACGCCTCGCCTATAGCCTGATGCCCCAGGCATACGCCCAGCATCGGCTTGCGGCCTGCATACTTGCGGATAACATCCATCAGCAGTCCCGCCTCCGACGGAATGCCCGGACCCGGACTCAGAATGATCTTGTCGAAGCGCTCCAGCTCCGGTAACTGGAACTGGTCGTTGCGTAACACTGTAACGTCAGCTCCCAACTCCTTTACCAGATGGGCAAGATTAAAGGTAAAGGAATCGTAATTATCTATGATTACTACTTTCATCTTTTGTTATTTATTATTTATTATTGATTAGTGAGTACAATCAGCGAGAAATAATCACTAATCACTAATAATTAATCACTATCACAACTCTTCAGCAATGTGAATCGCCTTGGTCAGCGCACCGAGCTTGTTGTTACACTCTTCCAGCTCATACTCATCATTGCTCTTTGCCACTACTCCACTACCAGCCTGGAACCAGAGTTCGCCGTTTCGGCTAATGAAGGTACGTATCACGATGGCCTGATTCAGGTCGCCGTTCAGACCGATAAAACCGATACAGCCTCCGTAGGTACCGCGGTTGTGAGGCTCCAGCTCTGAGATAATCTGCATTGCTCTCACCTTAGGCGCACCGCTCAGCGTGCCGGCAGGGAAGGTATCAATAAACTCCTTGATGTGGTCGGCATGCTCATCCAACTCTCCACTCACACGGCTCACGAGATGGATAACATGACTGTAGAACTGCATGTCCTTGTAGAAATCTACTTTCACCCCATGACAGTTGCGGCTCAGATCATTGCGCGCCAGGTCTACCAGCATCACGTGCTCGGCATTCTCCTTCGGGTCGTTGCGCAGGAATTCGGCAGCCTTGCGGTCCTGCTCCATATCTCCTGTGCGTCGGGTGGTTCCGGCAATCGGGTCAATGAACGCCTTGTTGCCCACGATGCGGTTATGGGTTTCAGGCGAAGAACCGAAGATGCGGAAACCGCCGAAGTCGAAATAGAAGAGGTAAGGCGAAGGGTTGATGCTGCGCAGCGCACGGTAGAGTTTGAAATCATCGCCCTCATATTTCTGTACGAAGCGGCGACTCACCACAATCTGGAATACATCTCCGCGTAGGCAGTGCTGTATGCATCGGCGTATGTTTGCCTTGTGCTCCTCATCGGTGAGCGTAGAGGTGGTTTCGCCCACCGGGTGGAAATCATAAGGTTTCACATTTGCCTTGTTCACCGCCTTGAGCAGTTCGTCGAGCTCTGGAAGTGAAGAGTGAGGATCTTCACTTTCCTGGAGCGCAATGAGCTCCATGGTGTTGTTGAAATGATCGAAGACGATGATGTCCTTATACATGATGTAATAGATGTCGGGCGCATCATTCTTCTCCATGGTGGTATCCTTGACCGGTATGTTCTCAAAATATCTCACCGCATTGAAGGTGGTGATTCCGTAGAGTCCGCAGAACTCCTTGCTCTCGCCCTCTACAGAGAAGGAAGAGATGAAGTCGTTGATACTCTTTGAGATGGCGAGTTTGCACTCCTCACCCTGACCGGCACCGAAGGCCGAAAGCTGCTCTTTCTCTACTCTTCCATCGGGATAGGTCTTGATGACCTCACCATGACTCACGGCAATGCTTGCCAGCGGATGCACACCGATGAAGGAGCGCGAATTCTCGGAACCATGATAGTCGGAACTCTCCATCAGAGCCGACTGCGGATAAATATCTCTCAGTCGCATGTAGACTCCCACCGGCGTATAGAGGTCGGCGAGAATCTTGCGGGTAACTGTCTTGTAACTAAACTTCATTTAATTTATAATTTACTGTATATAGTTTACAGCTTACTGTTTATAACATGAACCGCTTTGACAATCGTGCTCAACGGCGCAGCCTCTGTTAACTATTAACTATAAACTATTAACTATTTAAAAATTGCCGTATTCTCCCGCCATTTCCTTGTGCGCGAGATAGGTTTCTACATCCTTGTCGCCACGGCCTGATACGGTGAGCACCACCACATCATCCTTCTTGAACTTCATCTTCTTCAGGGCTGCCACGGCGTGCGCACTCTCAATAGCCGGAATGATGCCCTCCATGCGGGTGAGCTCGTAACCGGCGTAGATAGCCTCATCGTCCTTGATGGCGAGCACATGGCTCCTGCCCGATGTGGCAAGGTCGGCGTGCATAGGGCCGATGCCCGGATAGTCGAGACCGGCACTGATGGTAAAGGCTTCCTCTATCTGTCCGTCCTCGGTCTGCATCACGAGGGTACGGGCTCCGTGGATGATGCCTTCTGTGCCGCAGTGCATGGTGGCAGCGGTATAGTCGGTATCTATTCCGTGACCGGCAGCCTCAGCTAGGTAAATCTTCACGCGGTCATCATCAATGTAGTGGTAGATGGTTCCGGCAGCATTGCTTCCGCCACCCACACAGGCGATGAGGTAATCAGGATAGTCGCGGCCAATCTTCTCCTCAAGCTGCCATTTCAGTTCTTCAGAGATTACGCTCTGCATCTTGGCAACAATGTCTGGATAAGGGTGCGGACCCATGGTAGAACCTACGATGTAGAAGGTATCCTGTGGGTGGCAGCACCAGTCGCGTATGGCCTCAGAGCAGGCATCGCTCAAGGTCATGTTGCCGGTGCGCACAGGGTTCACCTTGGCTCCCAGCATCTTCATACGCTCTACGTTGGTATGCTGGCGTTCCACATCGGTGGCACCCATGAAAATTTCGCACTTCATGTTCATCAGGGCGCATACCGTAGCTGTAGCCACACCGTGCTGTCCGGCTCCGGTTTCGGCAATGATGCGGGTCTTGCCCATCTTCTTGGCCATGAGAATCTGACCGATGGTGTTGTTAATTTTGTGTGCACCGGTATGGTTCAGGTCCTCGCGCTTCAGATAGAGCTGGCATCCGTACTTCTCGCTCATGCGCTTGGCATAATAAAGAGGTGAAGGACGGCCCACATAATCTTTGAGCAGCGCACGGTATTCCTTCTTGAACTCCTCGCTCTCAATGATTGGCTTGTAAGCCTGCTGCAACTCGGTTACACATTTATATAATATCTCAGGAACATAAGCTCCTCCGAATTTTCCAAAAAATCCTTTTTCGTCAACTTGATACATAATACTTAGTTTATAATTTATTATTTATAGTTTATAGAGCAAGCCTGCTATACGGCGAAGCCGCTGTTACCAATCAACTACTTTTCGAGGCACTCAAAAAGCCCATCTAAAGCCTTATCCGGATCACCGGTTTCATTGAGCAGGGTTACAAACTTGCTGCCGATGATGGCTCCCGCCGCATTATCCTGCGCACTGGTAAGGGTCTGCTTGTTGCTGATGCCGAAACCTATCATGCGTGGGTTGCGCAGATTCATGCCGTTGATGTGGTTGAAATAAGCCAGCTTGGCATCGCCGAAACTGCTCTGGGCGCCCGTGATACTTGCCGAACTGACCATGTAGATGAATCCATCGGTATGCTCATCGATGAAACGGATGCGCTCCTCGCTGGTTTCAGGGGTAATCATCATGATGACACGGATGTCATACTTGTCAGCTATGGGTTTTACCACCTTCAGATAATCATCAAAGGGAAGGTCTGGGATGATGGTGCCGCTCACTCCGCTCTCTACGCAGCTCTTGAAGAAAGCCTCTATGCCGTAGTGCATGATAGGGTTCAGATAACCCATCAGCACGAATGGAAGCTGCACTTCATCCTTGATTTCCTTCAGCTGGGCGAAGAGTTTCTTCACCGTCATTCCGTTATTCAGAGCCACGGTTCCGGCACTCTGGATAACAGGACCATCAGCCAACGGATCACTGAAAGGGATTCCTACCTCAATCATATCTATCCCCTTGCGCTCCATCGCCTTAATTACATCACCGGTACCTTCCAAAGTTGGGCATCCGGCGCAGAAATACAAGCTCAAAAGCTTGCGGTCTTTATTGTTTGCAAATAATGCATTTATCTTATTCATTTTTTTTTACTTTTTTATTTTTTTACCTTTAAAAGGAATTCCTTGAGTTTCTCTACATCCTTCAGTCCCGGTTCTATCTCAAACCTGGAGTTGAGGTCGATTCCTACGCATCGGGGATGATGGAAAGACAGGATACGGGAAGCATCTTCCGGACCGATGCCGCCACTCAACAAGAATGGAACATCGCCATCATATTCATCCAGTACCTGCCAGTCAAACTGCTGACCACTTCCGCCCACCGTCTTACATTTGGTGTCGAAAAGGAAATAGTCAACAGCGCCTACATACTCCTTATATTTCTGAATGTCCCCGGCAGTGGAAACACTAATGGCTTTGATTATCTTCATATTCCCCTTTGCTGCACGCAGCTGCTCACACAGTTCCCTGCTCTCGCTTCCATGCATCTGCACCGCATTCAGAGAGAATGAATGAATCTTATCCAACATATTGGAAATGGAATCATTTACGAAGACTCCCACTCGGCACACATTGCGGTCAGCATCAGAGCGAGCCACCACATGACTGGCATACCGTGGAGACTTAGGATAGAAGATAAATCCCATCATATCAACGCCGAGTTGCGCAACCTGCTTTACATTACCAGGTTCACGCATTCCACAAACCTTTACTAACATTTTCTTTATTGTTTCAACTGCTTAATAAACTCTTGAAGCGCCACGCCCGGGTCAGCCTGTTTCATGAACTGTTCGCCCATCAGGAAACCTCTGAAGCCGCCTTCTTCTCTCAACCGGAGAACCGTCTGCGGGTTGGAGATGCCACTCTCGCTCACCCTGCACACATCCTTCGGAAGTTTCTCTGCCAATCTGAAGCTGTTCTCCACATCAGTAAAGAAGGTTCCGAGATTTCGGTTGTTGATGCCGTACATATCCGGTTCCAGTTCAGCATACTCGAAGTCGCGCTCATTATGCATCTCGAGCAGTACCTCCATGCCCAGCTGGTGTGCCATGTTCATGAGTTGCTTACACTCCTCCTTGGTCAGGCAGGCCGCAATGAGCAGCACGGCAGAAGCTCCGCAGTATCTCGCCTGCAGCAGCTGGTATTCCTCTACCACGAAGTTCTTATATAAGATAGGTAGGGTAACGCCCACATGGCGCGCCTCCTGAATATACTCATCATATCCTCCGAAGTAATCAATGTCGGTGAGGATGCTGAGCGCCGAGGCTCCGTTCTGCTGGTAGGCGAGCGGGATGATGCTCGGCTTACCTTCCTGTTTGATCCAGCCCTTAGAAGGCGATTTGCGCTTGAATTCAGCAATGATTCCTGTTTCCGAGTTCATCAGCGACTCCTTCATGCTTCCGCCCGGCACCTTTCCCCCATCTTCCTGCATTTTCTGCTCGGTGAGGGTTATCATCTGCCGTGGCTGGATAAAGCGCTTGCGCTGCTCAATCTCTATTCTTTTATGAGCCACAATTTCCTCTAAAATATCAGCCATTTTTTTCGTTTTTTTATTTAAGATAAAGACTTGGGGAACCAGCGATGGAATCGCTGGGAACGGGGGGGGGACAAAGGGGTTAAGGCTCTTTTTACCTTTTTACCCTTTTACTTTTAAAAGCCCTTTTTACCTTTAACTGTTGATCTCTACGAATTTCTTGAAGGTAGCGAGCGCCTTACCCGAGTCTATGCTCTCTCTTACTATCTCCACACATTCCTCTATGCTCTTCTGTCCCTTCTCCATTACCTGGATGCCGAAGGCTGCATTGGCGAGAACGATGTTCTTCTGGGCTGGGAGGGCACGGTTTTCAAGTACTGCATCAAAGATATCCTTAGCCTCTTCCTCGGTTGCTCCGCCTCGCACCTCTTCCGGTTTGGCTATCTCGAAACCGAGACCCTGAGGCTTGAAGATCTTCTCATAGTTGTTGGTGGTTACCTTGAAGTCGCCGGTGAGTGAAATTTCATCATATCCGTCGATGCTGTTAACAATGCCGAAATCAATGCCTAGTTTCTGGTAAACCTGATTGTAAAGGCGCATCTGGTCGAGATTGGCTACACCCAGCAACTGGCACTTAGGCTGACTAGGATTAACAAGAGGACCTAACAGGTTGAACACGGTAGGAAACTGCAAAGCCTTGCGGATAGGACCTACAAACTTCATTGCCTTGGCGAAGAGCTGGGCATGAAGATAAACGATGCCTGCCTCGTTGATGCTGCGGTTCAGCTTGTCTATATCATCGGTAAACTGGACACCGTGGTTCTTGATGACGTTGCTGGCACCGCTCACCGAAGTAGCCGCATAGTTGCCGTGCTTTGCCACCTTGTAACCCGCACCCGCAATGACGAAGCAGGAAGTAGTAGAAATATTAAAGGTGTTCTTGCGGTCGCCACCGGTTCCCACCACGTCAATGTAGCGGTCGCAATCCAGGATGGTTGGCACGCCTGTGGCAAGAATTCCGTCACGGAAACCGAGCAGTTCATCTACCGTTACGCCTCTCATCTGCAAACCGGTGAGCAGGGCTGTAATCTGTTCCTCAGGAAATTCACTCTTGGTGATTCCTACAATGATGTCTCGGGTTTCCTCACGGGAAAGTTCCTCATGGTTCAACATTCTGTTCAAAATGTCCTTCATTTCCATAGTTAATATCTCCTATATTTTTTGTTTTTATTTTTCGTTGTAAAAGAAAAGGGGCCTGTCGTAAGTACGGCAGACCCCTAGTATATTATGTTGTTCACATCCACATACAGCGTCTCGACTCACGACTTCTGGAATCTTGAGTTACGCCACCACCATGATGTAGATACGAATGTATTCATATTGCTTTTTCTTTTAATTGTTTGTTACTACCAAAAACGAGGCGTTTCTTTCTTTTTAACGAAAAGATTCTCCTTCGTTCTTCCTTCATTTCTACTGCAAAAGTACAGTTTTTCTTTTAAACTACAAACTTTTTGTCGAGAAATTTTAAGATTTAACACTATTTTATCATCTAAATCACCATTTCGCCCACTTTTTCTTCCCCTTCACTCCCCTATACCTTATTATATATAGGGAGAAAAGAAAAAAATATTTCGCCGAAATGTAATAATCTGCCAGACGTGCCGTTATTTATCTAGAGGACAGGTAACAGGCGGAGGAAAACTCCACAGAAAGAAATGCCCGTTCTTGAAAGCAACAGATAAAAGTAGTATTCATTCAAAAAAAAGATTCATGCCTATGAAGCAAGTTTTTACACCAAAGAAAATGAGACCTTCGGCTCAGACCATCTACTTCATCAAGCAGATAGCCTACTCCTATCATACCATGGTGCAAAATGGGAAGCTAAAGGTGTGCTATCCTAACTAAAAGAAGAAGAAAGATGAAAACAATGATATCCCCTTCGTTGCTCTCAGCCAACTTCATTGACCTGAAGAGCGACATAGAAATGATTAACAAGAGTGAGGCCGACTGGCTCCACCTCGACGTGATGGACGGCGTCTTCGTGCCTAACATTTCGTTCGGATTCCCTGTGCTCGAAGCCGTGAGCAAGGTGTGCACCAAGCCCCTCGACGTACACTTCATGATTCAGCATCCAGAAAATTATATTGAACAGACAGCCAAGCTCGGCGCCATGATGATGAATGTGCACTACGAGGCTTGCACCCATCTGCACCGCACCATCCAGCAGATTCATGCAGCAGGCATGAAGGCAGGAGTTACCCTCAACCCTTCTACCCCGGTATGTGTGCTGGAAGACATCATCTGCGATGTAGACATGGTACTTTTGATGAGCGTTAACCCAGGCTTCGGCGGACAGAAATTCATCGAGAACACCATCAAGAAGATAGGCCGTCTGCGCCAGCTCATCAAAGAGAGCGGAAGCCAGGCACTCATCGAGGTAGATGGCGGCGTGCAGGCAGAAACTGCTCCAAGACTGGTAAAAGCCGGAGTAGACGTGCTGGTAAGCGGAAGTTATGTATTCAAGAGCACAGACCCTTATGCTACCATCCATGCTCTGAAAGAACTCCACTAATCAAGATTCAGATAGATATTGTGCTCCTTAGCCATCTTGCGGAGGTTAAGGAGCGCATAACGCATTCTTCCCAGACTCGTATTGATACTCACATTGGTACACTCGGCAATTTCCTTGAAAGACATCTGCTGATAAAAACGCATATAAACCACTTCGCGTTGTGGAGCCGGCAGAAAGTCTACCAGTTTCTTCACATCACGGAGCACCTGTTTGCGTACCATCTCCTGCTCAGCACAGTCTGCCTGAAAATCTTCGCCTCGCAGACAGGAAAGATCATTATCGTTCCCCTGTTCTACCATGCAGAACACACACTGACTGCGATAACCGTCGATGATGACATTATGCGCTATGCGCATTAACCACGAAATAAATTTGCCCGAACTGGAATACTGGCCAGCATGTAAACGACTGATTGCCTTCACGAATGTCTCCTGGAAGATATCATTCGCCAGATCCTCATCGTGAACCACGAAAAGGATATAAGAGAACAGTTTCACCTCGTTGCGGGAAAGCAACTGATCAAAGGCTCTGTTGTCGCCCCCGACATAAGCCAAGGCCAACTCTTCGTCTGTCATTTCATTGAGTTTACTCATTTTCTTAATCTTATTTTATTCATTAAGTAAATGTCTATCTAATAGGCTACCCAGTATTTATTGCGTTAATAATGTTAATTATCGTTGCAAAGGTAACATTTTTTTTTCAAAACGCCAAACTTTTTTCCAAAAACATTTAATTTTAACATCACCCGTACTTGTTTTCCAAATAAAATTCGTAACTTTGCACCGATGTGTTAAGCATCAAACCCAACAAACGAATAAATACATTTAAAAATCATAAAACTAGAACAAAGACAATGAAGAAATTCTTTAAGACCCTACTCGTTGCTCTGCTCCTCATCCCTACCTGCGCTTGGGCAGATAATGGATGGAACGATGCTGAATATCAGCGCATTGAACAGAGCATACAGTTGCCTAACATCAAGCAGGCAACCAAGAAGTATGTTATTTCTGCCTATGGAGCCAAGCAGAACGCTTCGGCTGCACAGAACCAGAAGGCAATCAACAAACTCATCGCTCTCGTTTCTAAGAAAGGTGGCGGTACCGTAGTCATACCGAAGGGTACTTGGCGCACAGGAGCCATTGAGATGAAGAGCTTCGTAGAACTGAATCTCGAAGAAGGTGCCGTACTGCAGTTTGCCTTTGAGCCAAAACTCTATCCGCTGGTTCGCACCGCATGGGAAGGACTGGCATGCTGGAACTACTCTCCATGCATCTATGCCTACAAGGTTTCCGACATCGCCATTACCGGTAGAGGTACCATCGACGGAGGCGGCAACAATGATACATGGTGGCAGTGGAACGGCAACCCTCACTTCGGATACAAGGAGGGCGTAACCAAGGAACACCAGAAGATGGGCTCCCGCGCCAGACTGCAGAAAATGGCAGAAGACGGCGTGCCTTTTGATGAGCGTAAGTTCGGTATGGGACAGGGTCTCCGCCCTCAGCTCGTCAACTTCGTACGCTCTGAGCGCATCCTCATCAAGGATGTAAAGATGATCAACTCGCCTTTCTGGGTGATGCACCCTCTGCTCTGCAAGGACATCACGGTAGACGGCGTAACTGTTTGGAACGAAGGACCTAACGGAGACGGATGCGACCCTGAGGCATGCGAGAATGTACTCATCCAGAACTGTATCTTCCACACCGGCGACGACTGCATCGCCATCAAGAGCGGACGAAACAACGACGGTCGTCTCTGGAACAAACCATCCAAGAATATCATCATCCGCAACTGCCGCATGGAAGACGGACATGGTGGCGTAGTCATCGGTTCTGAGATTTCAGGCGGATGCGAGAATGTATACGCCGAGAACTGCGAGATGGATTCTCCTCACCTGGAGCGCATCCTCCGCATCAAGACCAACAACTGCCGCGGCGGACTCATCCAGAACATCCACATGCGCAAGGTTACCGTAGGACAGTGTAAGGAAGCCGTGCTCAAAATCAACCTCGACTATGAGCCAAGAGAGGCTTGCTACCGCGGATTTGAACCTACCGTGCGCAACGTGAGCATGGAAGATGTTACCTGCCAGAAGAGTAACTACGGTGTGCTCATCATCGGTGGAAACAAGGTAGAAAACGTATACGACATCCATGTAAAGAACTGTAAGTTCGACGGTGTCATCAAGCAGCCTACCAAGGTTACCGGCAAGACAAGAAACGTGAAGTTTGACAACCTCATCATCAACGGCTCCCTGGTTCTCAACAAGGAAGACCGTCCTTACCAGACCTACTCAGAGTGGCTCACTCACAGCGAGATGCAGCGCGTACCTCAGTCTTACCTGCTCGACTTCAGCAAGAAGCCAAAGTGGAGCTACGTAATGGGCATTGAGATGGAAGGTATGCTCGACACCTACCTCCATTACAAAGGCGGAAAGAGCACCTTCAAGGGAGCTGATGCCGAAGCCAACAACGAGGCAATCATCAACTATCTGAAAGAATATCCAGCCAAGATGATTGACGAAAAGGGAAACATCACAGGCTACAAATATGAGGATTTCAACCTCGACAATGTGCGCACTGCGAAGTTCATCCTCCGCATGCACAACCTCTTCCCTAGCAAGAGCAGCGAACTGGCACTGAAGACGCTCTTCAAGCAGTTGCAGAACCAGCCTCGCACCAAGGAAGGCGTTTACTGGCACAAGGCAATCTACGCCAACCAGGTTTGGCTCGACGGCATCTTCATGGGACTGCCTTTCTACTGCAACTACGCCGTTCAGAACCTCAAGCCTAAGAAGGCGAAAAAGATTCTCGACGATGCGGTAGACCAGATTGTGAAGACCGACCTGCGTACCTACGACGAGAAGACTCAGCTCTGGAAGCATGCTTGGGACGAAACCCACAGCCAGTTCTGGGCAAACAAGGAAGATGGAAAGAGCCAGCATACCTGGGCAAGAGCCCTCGGATGGTACGTCATGGCGATGACCGAATGCCTTGATGCCATGCCTGAAGATTATGCTCGCCGCGGCGAAATCATCACCTTATTAAATAAGGCTATGAAGAGCGTGGTGAAATATCAGGATAAGAAGACGGGTGTATGGTACGATGTGATGGACGTAAAGGATCCTCGCAACTACCTCGAGAGCACCGCTTCAAGCATGTTTGCCTATGTTCTCCTCAAGGGTTACCGCAAGGGATACCTCGGAAAGGAATATCAGGAAGCAGGTATCAAGGCTTATGAGGGTATCCTGAACAACTTCATCAAGGTAAACCCAGACAAGACCATCAGCCTTACACGCTGCTGTGCTGTCAGCGGACTCGGCCCTGGCCCTGGTCCATACGTCAAGAAGCCAAACTTCAAGCGCGATGGAAGCTTCGACTATTACATGAGCGAGCCTATCCGCGACAATGATGCCAAGGGCGTAGGTCCTTTCATCTGGGCTAGTCTGGAAATGGAAATGCAGGGACTGAATAAGTAAACTGCTAAGATTTGAATACATCATTTTTAAAATGAATAACAAGAAAATATTAACAAGTATGGCAGCAGCGCTTATGAGTGCTGCTGCTTTGGCACAAGCTCCAGCCTTTCCGGGCGCAGAAGGTCACGGAAGATACGTAACCGGCGGAAGAGGCGGAAAAGTAGTACACGTAACTAACCTCAACGACAGCGGAACGGGTTCTTTCAGAGAGGCTGTCAAGTCGAGTAATAGAATCATTGTCTTCGATGTGGCTGGCGTCATCGCCCTGAAGTCTGATCTCAAGTTTGCTGACAACATCACCATTCTCGGACAGACAGCCCCATCTCCGGGCATCACCCTGCGCTATTATACAGTTCAACCGGGCAACAACAATATCATCCGCTTCCTCCGCATACGCCGCGGACAGGAAAAGAACATCAATGACGGTGCGGATGCTACCTGGCAGCGCAACAAGACCGGCATCATCTTCGACCACTGTTCCTTCAGCTGGAGCATCGATGAGGTGGCTTCATTCTACGACAACAACAATTTCACCATGCAGTGGTGTACTGTAGCCGAAAGCCTCACCAATCCGGGCCACTCCAAAGGAGCACACGGCTATGGTGGTATCTGGGGCGGTAAGCTAGCCAGCTTCCACCACAACTTCGTAGGCCATCTCATGAACCGCGGTCCTCGATTCAATGGTGCCAGATATGGATGGACAGGCTATACTTCCAACAAGGAATACAGCACCTACAAATGGCAGAACGCCGTACAGGCAGAGAACGTCGATTTTCGAAACTGTGTGATGTATAATGCACAAGGAACCTGCTATGGCGGTCCGGGCGGAGGACAGATCAACATCGTGAACAATTACTACAAGGCTGGACCTAGCCAGGGACTTAAAGGAACTACTCTGAATGGTCTCAAGGTAGATGTAAGCACAGGCAAGGAACGTGGCAACCAGGAACGTATCACCCTGGTTACCTTATCTAACAGCAGCAACTCCGACAAGAATCATCCTGAGTTATACGACATGACCAGCCGTTACTTCATCAACGGAAACACCACCGAAACCACCAAGGGTTCTGTTACCAAGAATCAGGATTGGAAAGGTATCAGCTACGACAAAGGCATTCCAAGCCTGAACGGAGAATACTACAGTCCGGATGCCAAAAACTTTTATGGTGACAATGTTGCCCATGTAACCATCAGCGGCAAGTCTTGTGTCAAGATCAAGATGGACGCTCCTGCTCCAACAGGAGAGGTTACCACCCACTCTGCTGACGAATCCTTCAGCAAGGTACTGGCATACAGCGGAGCCTCACTCTACCGCGATGAGATTGATGCGCGCTACATGGAAGAGGCTAAGACCGGTACAGCCAAGTATAAGGGAAGCATTACCCAATCACCTGGCATCATCGACAAGGTATCAGATGTAAACGGCTACACCGAGGCAAACTTCGGCACCGCTACTCGCCCAGCCGACTTCGACACTGATAAAGACGGAATTCCAGATGCATGGGAGATTGCCAACGGCTTAGATCCAAACGATGCCACTGACGCCCTGACCTACTCGCTTGACAGCAAGGAGTACTACACCAACCTTGAGGTTTACGCCAATTCGCTGGTTGAGGACATCATGAAGCAGGGCAATGCTGATGCCGAGAGCAATGTAGATGAATACTATCCTGCATGGAAGAATCCTACAGGCATCTCACAAATCACCGGTTCCAATCCAAGTGAACTGTTCAAAGTAACGTATTACAGCCTCAACGGCACCCTCCTTTCTGCTCCTCAAAAAGGCATCAACATCCGCAAGATGCTGTTTCAGAACGGAAAGACCATAGTGGATAAGGTAACAAAGGAATAAAACTTCTTATAAAACAAAAAGGGCATCCCCTCGTTTGGGAATGCCCTTTTGTTTTATCTGTTTACGCAATCTGTTACTTTACATACTTCTTACCGTTCTTGATTACCAAGCCCTTGTAAGAGTCAGAAACCTGCTGACCAGCGAGGTTATATGTTTTTCCATTTTGAGCAGCCTCAGATTTTACAGAAGAGATGCCTGTTGGTGTGCCAGCCTCATACTTGAAGCCGAAGAAGCCCATCTTAGTACCTGCAGCGAAAACATAGTATGTACCACCTTCAGCAACGCTGAAGGTTACAGTACCATTAGACTTCTCTGCAATAATGTTCTCGCCCTTTTCATTCTGTTCTAAAGTCTGAGAATCGCCATCCTTGGCACTTGGCAAATTGTAAGAAGCAGGAGCTACCTCAGCAAAATCTGCATCCAAGATATGGAAGCCCTTGTTTCCATTCAATTGAACTGCTACTGTTAAAGAACCTGCTTTTGTGGTCTCGAACTTGTAAGCGCATCCAGTAGGCTCTGCACCAGACACCAACTTACCACTGTTCTTACCAGATACATAAGCCACGAAATTGGCATCAGCCCAGTTATCCACAGCCTTACCTTCTGCAAAAGCAGTACCAGCATTCTCCATATAAGTCAAAGTGACATTTTTTACTGACGTAATCCTATCACCAGCATTTACCTTGTCACCTACCTGCACAGCATAAGTTCCCTGAGCATTAACACTTGCAGCCAAAACTACGGCTGCGATAAGAGTAAAGAATTTCTTCATAATCGTTTTATTTTAAGTTTATATATTATTAATTAGTTGCTGAATAACTTAATTTTAGTTTGATTCATTTACTAGTTGGTTTCGTTGGCAAAATTAGCAAATCATTTTGAGAATCTCAGAAAAATTTGAACCAAAATGAGCTAAAACTACGAAAACGATTACGTAAATTCAAACGTCAAGTACCAGGATATAAGAGAGTTTTAGCTAGCAGACACCAAACGGGCTGAAGAGATAGCAGTCCCTTCAGCCCGTTGCAGAACTATATACTAAAGTACAGTATTTTATCCTTCCTTTATCTTCCAATCACTAATTGTCCGCTGATTACTATCGTAATTAACACCAATTTTGAACAAGCGTTTACCATCAGCAGAATATGGAATCAGATATCCCTTTTCATCTATCTGTTTGATTGCTTCTTCGGCAGAACCATCATACTTCAATTCGAAAACAAATACAGCATCAGGCATATATACCACTGCATCAGCCCTGCCTATTGCACTATCCTCCTCTACCCTCATATGGGCGCCCATCAGGTTGAAGATAAGATAGAACACCGTCTGGAAATCCCGTTCGTTCTTATTGCTCAAACGGTTGGAGATGCTGGCAAGATATGCTTTCAATCGAATCATTGCTCCCTCTACATCTCCATCATAAAGCATTTCCAGGAAATCACCCACCAGGCTGTTATTATCCAAAGATATTGGTGAAAGATAGTTAGGTGCAAGACTCTTGAGCATACCAATCTTTACCTCCCTGTTAGGATATTCCAAAGTATAACGATGCAGCATCGGATTATACTTCTTGATAGTGAGATAACCGCTCTGATAGAGCAACGGAAGCGCAGAAGTCATCATTTCCGGCGAAACATCAAAGTCATCCACATCACATGATTTCTTCTCAATATCCATCACATTGACGTGATACTTCTGCAGCGTCTTGATAAGATAAGTCGGCGTACCCGAGCCAAACCAGTAAGGAGCAATATCCCGTGCATTCAGTGCCTTTACCAGGCTGAACGGATTGAAAACATCTTCAGATTTCTTACTGAAATGATAGCCGTCGTAGAATCTTGTCAGCTCTGCCAGGCACTCCTCATACGTCATACCCAGGTCTTCTCCCAATGCCTCTATATCCGGTTTCATCTGAGTGGTAAGCTCCTTCTTGCTAATACCGCAGATAGCCGAATACTGGTCGAACATACTGATGTTATCGAGGTTATTCAGTTCACTGAAGATGCTGAGCTGCGAGAACTTGGTGATACCCGTGATGAAGGTAAACTCCAGGTATGGGTCGAGCTTTTTCAGAGGACTGTAGAAGTTCTGCATGATGCGGCGGAGGGGCTGCAGGTTCTCCTTCTCATGTACCACATCCAGCAATGGGGCATCATATTCATCGATGATGACAACCGCCTTTTCGCCCGTTTGCTCATAAGCACGCTTTACGATACCATCCAGTCTTTCATTAGGATATTTTTCACTTTCTCCCTTACCGTATAGCTTTTCATAGGGCAAAAGCTGCAGATTCAGATAACTGTTCAAGGCATCAGCATCAAAGTGCTTGGCACCGCTCATATCAAAATGAAGCACAGGATGCTTCACCCAATCCTTCTCATAATCTGCTATTGCCAATCCCTCGAAGAGTTCCTTTCTACCCTCGAAATAAGCTTGGAGAGTAGAGGCAAAGAGCGACTTTCCGAATCGTCTTGGACGACTCAGAAAGACATACGACATCTGCTTTTCTCTGAAATCCACGATATATTGGGTCTTATCTACATAGAGATAACCTTTCTCACGGAGTTTTCCGAATGTCTGTATCCCCACAGGGTATTTATTTACTATTTTTGCCATAATCTTACAAACTTTACGTTTTGCGCGGCTAAATTACAAAGAAAATCTGAATTAACCAAAGAAAAAATCAAATAACTTAACTTTCACTTATCAAGAAATGAAAGGAGATAAGGAAGTACTGTAAAGATAGCAAGTATTGCCCCACACGCCATGGGCTAGGAGCTTTTGGACCTTTAGCCCGTTCTTGAACCACTTGCGAAAGTTCTGTGATTTATTATTATAATTTGGTTTAAAATTCGTTTGTTTACGCCTGCAAAAGTACGACTTAATTCTCATTTGGCAAAAGGAAAGAGAGATAAAAAGACGGAAATGTACGAAAACGATTGCGTAACTTTTACAACAAAATTGAAACAAAAAGTTCTTAAATAGAAATAATAAGTGTATTTTTGCAACAAAAAACTTAAAATATAAACTGAAAATAAAAATTATAATAAGTATAACAACCTAAAAGGCAAACAAATGAAAAAGAATCTACTCAGATTGGGGCTCTCACTCATAGCCCTGTTTGTTATGGTAGTGGCAAATGCGCAAACCTATCAGAACGAAGAAGCTAGCGTTTCATGGCCGTTTAATGACGACAACTACGCTACGCAGTACACTAAATCACCAGAAAATGGTTTCAGTCTGGTTTCCGTAAACACCGGTGACTTGAAGTATTCTCTCAAGACATCACTGACTACAAAAGACAAAGACGGAAACAAGATGGTCATGGCTGGTTTCGGTCCTGTTGGCACAACAAAAGCCGTAGAATGGACCGTAAAACCAAGCAAGGGTCTCACATTCACCCCAACATCTATCAGTACCTACGTAAACCGATTCGGTACAGATGCAGAAAATGGAGTAACCGTAACCGCCAAACTTAGCGACGGAACTTCTGTAGACTTGGGTAATTTCACGGCATTAAGAGAGAACAAGACAACAGAGACTGACAAATATAAGGATCACGAAAACCTGACCAACCATATCGTCATCCAGCTCACTGCCGAGCAGCAAGCCCAACTGACATCAACTGAAGGCTTCACGCTAAGTTGCACCGTCGGCGTTGGCTCTACTAAGCAGCAAGGCTTTGCCGATGTACACATCAATGGTCTCTTGAACGGAACCGTTCAGCAGGTTGAACAGTACACCCTGTCGGCTGCCGTTTCAACCGTAGGAGCAGGAACTGTCAAAGTATCTCCTGCAGGAACCGTATTTGATGCAGAGACATCAATCACCGTAACAGCAACAAAGAATTTCGGCTACAAGTTTGTCAACTGGACAGATGCCAACAACCAGGTGGTATCTACAGATGAAGCATACACCTTCTCTATCTCTGCCAACACAGCATTGAAGGCAAACTTTGAGAAGATAAACACCTACGCTTTGGATTACAAGGTTGAAGGTGGAGCAAAAGACTATATGGTAAGCGCAACTCCTGCCCCAACCGTTGTTAACGGAAAGAATATGTATGAAGAGGGAACAGAAGTAACCCTCACAGCCAGCAACAACGACATCCTCACCTTCACCAACTGGAATGATGGTGAAACAGGAGCAGAACGCAAAATAAACATGAACGCCGACCAGTCATTCACAGCAGCATATTCTTCAAAAGACTTCATCGCAGGCTGGGACTTCTATAAGGAAGCCAAATCAGGCCGAGCAGCAGACTTCGCTGCAGAAGACAACGATGCAGACCAGCTCATCTTGCGTGATGCTGACGGAAACGCATACAGTTGGCTCGACAAGAGCAACAGCGCAGGCGGCTACGAAGGAAAGAATGCTGCAGTAAACTGGACCACAGTCAGCACCAAGCCACTGGGTGAGACCTACTGGCAGACCAAGGTCAACGCAACAGCCTTTACCGACATCAAGGTAAAGAGCAGCATGCTCTACAATTATAACGCATACGAAACATATAATGTAGAATACTCTCTCAACGGAACCGACTGGACCAAAGTAGGTGCCATCAATATGCCAGGAGCCAAAGCCTGGACAGACGGAGAGTTTACTCTCCCATCCGATGCCAACAACAAGTCAGAAGTATACATCCGCTGGATTGCCGACAAGACTTCTTCTATCAAGGGAGCAACAGGCAACAACGACGGAATTGCAATAGCAGGTATCTACATCACAGGTACTGCCCAGCTCGTAAACGACGGCAAGGCACCTGTACTCGTAAACACCGTACCAGCAGAGGGCGCAACCAACGCATCTGCCAACGGCAAGATTGTACTGACTTTCGATGAGAAGGTAAAACTCACCGGCAACGCAGCCGCTACACTCGGCACACAAAAGATTGAAGGAGCCGTATCCGGCAAGACCATCACCTTTGCATACAAAGGTTTGAACTACGCTACAGCTTATACCTTCACACTCGCTGCAGGTTCGGTAGCCGATTTGACAGACAATGCCACAGACCAAGCAATCGTTCTGAACTTCACTACCAAGACCAAGCCAGCTGTAACCAAGGCACTCTACGACTTCATCGTCCCAACCGACGGCGACTTCAAGGCAGCACTTGCAGCAGCCAAGCGCACAGATACCAGCAAGCGTTTCCGCATCTTCATCAAGCAGGGCGACTACAAGATTCCTGCTGACGAAAACAGCAAGGTAACTGGCGGTGACGGTAAGAGTTATGCCAACCCAACCATTTATATGAATACACCAAACGTATCTATTATCGGTGAGGGCATGGACAACACCTCTCTGACCAACACCGTTCCTAATGCAGAATATAAGAACGAGAACAAGAAGACCCCAGCCAACGTATTGGAAGGTATCGGCAAGGGCGACGTACTCTGCCTGCAGAAGGAAGCTACGGGTACCTACTTCCAGGATCTGAAGATGTACAGCAGCATGGGCGACGACAAGGGTCGCGACATCGTACTCAACGACCAGAGCAACAAGACCATCTGCAAGAACGTAAACCTCTGGGCTTACCAGGATACCTACGTATCAAACAACCAGAATGGTAAATTCTACTTCGAAGACGGAATCCTTCGTGGTCGTACCGACTACCTTTGCGGTAAGGGTGACGTATATTATAATAATGTAGAACTCTGGATTTGCGAAAAGGGAGGCTATCTCGCAGTTCCTTCTCAGCCTAAGAAGTATGGCTACATCTTCAAAGACTGTACCATCAAGGATGCTACTGAGACAAAAGACCTGAATGGTAACTACACCTTGGGACGTCCATGGGGCAAAGGCACACCTATTGCACTCTACATCGACACCAAGATGGAAGCTATCCCATCAGCAGCAGGATGGAACGAGATGAGTGGCGGTTACCCTAAGCGTTTCGCTGAATACAACTCATACACATCAACAGGTAGCGTAGTAGACCTCAAGGACAGAAAGAAAGTTTACGATGCCTACGATTCAAAGGATGGTGACAATTATGTAAACCATCGTAATGAAACAGCAGGAGACCCTATCCTCACAGCAGAGGAAGCTGCAACCTACACCATTGAAACAGTAATGGGTCAGGATGATGACTGGGATCCAACTGCAGCTACCGAGCAGGCATCAGCACCTAGCAACGTTAAGCTAAACGGTACAACCCTCGCTTGGGACAACAACGACTACGCTCTTCTCTGGGCAGTATGCAAGAACGGCAAGGTAGTAGACTTCACCATCACTCCTAGCTATATCGTTGATGACACCTCTGCAACATGGAGCGTACGTGCAGCCAATGAGATGGGCGGTTTGAGCGAAGCTACAGTTGTTGGTCAGGGCACCGGTATCCGCAACATCGCCTCAGCTACAGATGCAGCAGTCATCAAGACCGCTATTTATGCAGCCGACGGCACCCAGCTCTCAAATCTTCAGAAGGGTATCAACATCATTGTGAAAACCCTAGCAGATGGCAGCAAGAAGACAAGCAAGGTCATCGTAAAGTAAAGAAACAGAGACCATAAGTAATTAGATTGACAGATAACATTCGGAGTGCAATATCCCCATCCTCTTTCAGAAGGGTGCCGGATATTGCACTTTTTTTGTTCCCTCAACTCCCGAAACAGCAGAAACGGGAACTGAGAAAACAGACCATCGAAATGTAAAAAACATAGTATTTACGCAAAAATCTGTAAACGTTTACGTAATTTTTTACCCCAAATATACCTATATTCTCATATTTTTTATATACTTTTGCAACAAGAAAACCACGACTTAGCTATTGCTACGCATCTAGGTTGCCCCATCGGAGCCTTCGGGTTCCAAGAGGAACATCCCTTCAGCAAGCATTTGCTCAGAACTGGAATTCTACTTAAAAACATTAAGAAAAAACATTAGAATATTAGTAATTTAGAATAAGTTTTATCTAAACCTAAAGTGTATGTCTGGTAATTTTAGAAAAAAGAAAATTGCTTTGGCAGGCGCACTGATGTTCGTAGTAACAAGTGTATCTGCACAAACAGTAAAAGGCGTTGTTACTGACAATACGGGCGAGCCAATCATCGGCGCATCTGTCATGGAGGTAGGTGTAGCTGGCAATGGTGGCGTGACCGACCTTGACGGTAACTTCACAGTAAACTTAAAAGGCAAAAGCAAGAAACTGAAGATTTCATACATTGGTATGAAAGCTAAGGAAGTAAGCGTTGCAGGTAAAGAAACGATCGATGTAAAGCTTGAGGATGACAACACCACCCTCAACGATGTCGTAGTAATCGGTTATGGTACGATGAAAAAGAAGGACCTTACTGGTTCTGTGGCTTCCATCGGTTCCAAAGAGCTTGCAGACATCCCTGTCTCAAGTGTAGGCGAGGCCATGACTGGTAAACTTGCCGGTGTAAGCATCACAACTACAGAAGGTTCGCCTGATGCAGACATCAAAATCCGCGTGCGTGGTGGTGGTTCTCTTTCACAGGATAACTCTCCTCTCTACATCGTTGACGGCTTCCCTGTAAGTTCTATTAGCGATATCGCTCCAAGCGAAATCGAGACTATCGACGTATTGAAGGATGCCTCTTCAACAGCTATCTATGGTGCCCGTGGTGCCAATGGTGTTATCATTGTTACTACTAAGAGTGGTAAGGAGGGTAAGACTCAGGTGAGCTTTGGTGCATCTTTAGGTTTCAAGAAGATGGCTAAGGAGACCAAGGTTATGGATCCTTACAACTACGCTCTCTATCAGTATGAAGTAGGTAACACTGAGTATGGTGACTACGATGATATGGGAATTTGGAAGTCTGTAAAGGGTAACAACTGGCAGGACGACCTCTTCGGCCGCACAGGCTTGCAGCAGATTTACAACGTAGCTGTAAATGGTGGTACCAAGGAGACAAAGTACAACATCAGCTATGCCCGTACTGACGACAAGAGCATCATGAAGGCTTCTGACTATACCAAGGACAATATTAACGCTAAGCTCAACAGTAAGTTGAACAAATGGTTGACATTGGACTTCAATGCTCGTTTGGCTTATACCAAGATTAATGGTTTGGGGTCTGGTGCTGATACCAACGAGAGCAATGCCTCTAACTCTATTGTAGCCAAGACAGTTACATTCCGCCCAGTAGATCCTCTGTTCATCAGCGGCGATGACGATGATGAAAGCTCAAACAGCACAGAGGCTTGTCCTACACAGCGTATGGATGATACCTACAAACAGCAGCGCCGTTTCCGTCAGAACTACAATGCCGGCTTGAACTGGAAGCCATTCAAGGGCATCACCTTCCGCTCTGAATTTGGTTACTCCTGGAGCTATGAGAAGACAGAACAAGCTTGGGGTACATACGCATCACGCAACTCTAAGTTCGGTTACTCAGGTCAGCCACAGACTCAGCTTATACGTAAGGACAACAAGAACTGGCGTAATGCCAACACCTTGACATACGATACAAAGAACGCCCTGCTGAAGGGTGACAAGCTCAATGTACTCGTAGGTCAGGAGTGGTCGTCATCTCAGGATGAGAGCTACACCTCTACAACCGTAGCCTTCCCTACTACTTTCGGTGTCAAGGAAGCTTTGGCTAACCAGGCTGCCGGTACAGCTCTCCCTAACGTTAACACCATCGGCCGTAAGGACAACCTCCTGTCTTACTTCGGCCGTATCAACTACTCTTACGCTGAGAAATATCTCTTCACAGCTACTCTCCGTGCCGATGCATCTTCTAAGTTTGCTGCAGGCAACCGATGGGGTTACTTCCCATCAGCAGCTTTCGCATGGCGTGTAAGCGAGGAGGAGTTCATGAAGAGTACAGCCAGCTGGTTATCAAACTTGAAGTTCCGTCTCTCTTATGGTACTGCAGGTAACAACCGTATCAAGAGTGGTTTGATTGATGCAACTTACTCATTGTCTGATACTACTGCAAAATTGCCATTCTTCGATGGCAATTTCACTACCATGCTGGAGCACAAGACTTTGTCTAATCCAAACCTGAAGTGGGAAACAACCATCACCCGTGACCTCGGTCTCGACTTCGGCTTCTTCAACAGTCGTATCAATGGTACCCTCGACTTCTATTGGAATACAACCAAGGACTTGCTGATGCAGACCAACATCCCATCTATTTCGGGATATGCTAACCAGTATCAGAACTTCGGTCAGACCTCCAACAAGGGTTTCGAGTTCACCATCAATGCTGACATCATCAACAAGAAGGACTTCACACTCGGTTTCACTGGCAACATCTCTTACAACCGCAACAAAATAGACAAGCTGAACAGCCAGGCTGAATTCCAGGAGTATAAGTGGGCAGGTTCTCTCTGCAATGACAACCAGAACTTCCGAATCGTAGAAGGTGGCCGACTCGGCGAGGTTTGGGGTTACAAAATGAACGGTTTCTATACTGTTTATAACCCAGAGACAGGCACAGGCGACTTGAAGTGGAACGGTACAGCTTGGCAGTTGGCAGATGCCAGCATCGCAAATACCGTAGGTACCATCGGTGGAACATTGGCTCCAGGTGCCATCAAGTTGGAGGCAGACGAGAACGGCAAGGCTATCAAGCAGCGCTTGGGTAACACCATCGCACCTTGGACAGGTGGTTTCGGTTTCAACGCAACCTTCCATGGCTTCGATGCATCTGTATTCTGCAACTACTCATTCGGCAACAAGATTGTAAATGGTACCAAGTTGGCTTCTAGCTTCTATCAGGGTTCTCGCAAGGGCTACAACCTGAACAACGACTTCATCAACCGCTATACATGCGTTGATCCAGCCACAGGTGTCAACCTGACAAAGCCTTCTTCAACTGTCATCGCTCAATATGGCGGTATCGAGAATATCTACAACACCCTGAATGCCATCAATGCCAACGCAAGCGTATTCAACCCTTGTGTAACAGGTACCATGTCTATCACAGACTATGCTGTAGAGGACGGTTCATTCCTCCGTTTGCAGACATTGACATTGGGTTATACCTTGCCAAAGTACCTTATCAAGAAGGTAAACTTGAGCAACGTACGTTTCTATGCGACAGCCTATAACCTGTTAACCATCACAGGCTACTCAGGTTCTGACCCAGAGACAGATACAAGTTCTAAGAAGAATCCAATGTGCCCAGGTATCGACTATGCAGCTTATCCAAAGAGCCGCTCATTCGTATTTGGTGTGAACGTTTCATTCTAATTCAAGGGAGGATATAACAATGAATAATAAGAATATTTTTAAAGCATTATTGATAAGCGGATTGTTGCTCGGTACAACAACATCATGTAGTGACTTCCTCGACCAGCAGTCACCTTCAGAGCACACTCCTGATGCAGTAGCAACTTCACCATACTATACAAGTCTTGTATTAAACAAGGCATACGGTGAATTGACAGAAGAGGGTATCTACGGACAGTTGATGGGTATCACCCTCGGTACCAACTCAGATATAGAGCTGATAGATGGTCAGGACGCATCTACCACTTCACAGACCAACAGTGAGCGTGGTGCCTGCAACTTCAACATGGTAGCTGGTAGCTGGTCTAAGATTCAGACCACCTGGGACAAGCTTTACGAGGGTATCGAATACAGCAACAATGTAATCGAGCTCGTAAACAACTTCGACACACAGAGTGGCAATGAAACCAAGAGCAACATCAAACTGATGCATCGCTACCGTGCCGAGGCTATCACAGTAAGAGCACTCCTCTACTTCAACCTGGTAAGAAACTTCGGTGACGTGCCAATGAAGCTGGAAGGAACTAAGACAGACTTGAGCAACATCTACGTAGGCAAGACTGACCGTGATGAAATCATGGACAGCATGATCGTAGAGTTGGAGCGAGCTATCCCAGACCTTTGCTGGGTAGGCGAGAACTCATATACCACAGAGCGCATCACTAAGGGCTATGCTCATGGCTTGCTCGCACAGATTGCCTTGCAGCGTGCTGGATGGGCTATCCGCGAAAGTCAGAAAGACGGATATGAGACTGCTACAGAGAACAGCGACCCAACCTATCCTACACAGCGTCCAGGTGCAGCTGAGCGTACCAAGTATTATCAGTTGGCACAGACTCATCTCAATGAAATCATCAGCAAGGGCATTCACCAGTTGAACCCAAGCTATGAGAACGAGTGGTATCTCATCAACCAGAACAAACTTGATGACAAGTACTACGAGAATCTCTTCGAGGTAGCACTGGGTGTTAACAGAAGTGGTGAGTTAGGCTACACCATCGGTGTCCGCATCAATGGATCTTCTTCACGCTATGGTAAGAAGGGTAACTCATCAGGTAAGGTTAAGATGACAGCTCCTCTCTTCTGGTCATACGACCACAAGGACCAGCGGCGTGACATCACGTGCGTTCCTTATACCCTGAAAGAGACTGATGGCGTAATGAAAGAGTCATTCGACAAGAACTCACCATTCGGTATCTACTGCGGTAAGTGGGATATCCGTAAGATGAGCGAGGAATGGCGCCAGGCTGCCTTGGGAAGTACAGAAAAGGTATGTACAGGTATCAACTTCATTACCCTGCGCTACTCACAGGTTCTCCTGATGTATGCAGAAGTAATGAATGAGCTTAACGGCAATCCTGACGCGACTACAGGCGGCGTAAACGGATTGAGTGCCCGCGACGCTCTAGGCTTGGTACATGAGCGTGCATTCGCTGATGCCAACAAGGCTGATGCCAAGGCATACGTAGCTGGCATTTCTTCTGACAAGGATGCATTCTTCAATGCCATCGTTGACGAGAATGCCTGGGAGTTTGCAGGTGAGTGTGTACGTAAATATGAGTTGGAGCGCTGGAACCTCCTGAGCAAGAAGATAGACCAGTTTAAGGCAGACTATGAGGCTCAGATTAATGAGTATCCTGCCAAACTCTATTACAAGACCATCAAGACTGCTACAGATGTAAAGATTGATATGAATTCTGTATGCTGGTATGAGGCTCCTGAAAATACTGCCGATTACGAGTATGTAACCTGGTGGGGCGCTGAGGTAACCGATAAAGACCAGAAGAATCTGAAAGGCAAACTGCCATTCATCAGTTCATATCTCAATACAACTGTAAAGAACCGCTACCTCTTCCCTATCGCTACATCAAGTATCGCCGATTCACAGGGCAAGTTGAGTAATTCTTATGGTTATTAATAAGCGATTGCTACAGAAAAGCAATCCATCAACCATTCTAATAAAAGATAAAATTTGAATAATCATGAATTTATCTAAAATAAATAAAAGCGCAATCTCCGGAGCATTGATGCTCCTGGGATTTGCCTCATTGACATCTTGTACCGATGACAATGACTGGAGTGTTGACGCCAGCTACGACCGCCTGTTCCACTCTATCGAATTTTCGGTTACTCCTCTGGACGACCGTGCTGAGGTGAGCTTCAAGAAGATGCCAAACACCGACTATTACATCGTTGAGTACAGCACAGACTCTCTCTACAACGATATTCCTATGGGCGGCACCGACCATAGCGTTGTTGACTCTTCATTTGTAGATACTCCAGACAGCATCTACAATCTGGATGGAAATACAGAGTACTACATCCGTATCAAGGGTCGCAGCTTAGACGGCAAGTCTTCTAACTGGAAATACTTGGACAAGTTTAAGTTCAAGACCAAGGCTGAACAGATTATCACAGGCGTTGATGTAACATCAACCACTGCTACCGTCAGCTTCATTGCCGGCAAGACCATCGATGCTGTTTACTATTACAAGAGTTCAGAAGATTCTACCAAGGTTGACTTCACTGCCGAGGATGTAGCAGCTGGTAAGCTGACCATCACAGGCTTAAAGGCTAACTCTTCATACAAGGTGAAGTTGTGGAACAAGGAGAACCTGAGAGGTACTTACTCTTTCAAGACTACAGAAGCTTACCCAGAAGGCTATGATGTCATGACTCTTGCCGAGGGTGAGGACTTGGGTACCATCTTGGAGGAAGCTACATCAGACAAGGTTGTTATCGTGATGCCTAAGAATGCAACTTACCAGATGACAAGTTCTGATACTGGCGAACAGAAGGGACTCACCATCCCAGCCAACATCAAGAGCATCTACTTCTGGGGAACATCTGGCGCCGTTTCTACATGGAAGGTAAAGGAAATCAAGATTGAGGGTGCTAAAGACCTCATCCGTTTCTACAACCTTAACTTGGAGAACAAGGACAATAGCGCAGACTACATCATCAACTTGAACAAGAACGATAACATCGGTTCTATTCAGTTCGAGAAGTGTAACATTAAGAATACCCGTGGTATCATCCGTCTGCAGAAGGGAATAGCACCTGCCATCAACAGCATCAACTTCAAAGACTGCCAGATAAATAAGATTGGTTCTTACGGTGTGTTGGCAGCAGGCAAGGATACTCCTGAAGCACAGCTGGGAGAAGTAAACCTCACCAACTCTACCATCGCCAACCTCTCTGCAGGTCCTATGATTGCTGTAGCCAACAGTATGACAAAGGTGAATGTAGATCACTGTACATTGTATGACGCAGTTGTGGGCGGTAAGTATCTCATCGATACCAACAAGAACGCCAATATTATTCCAAACGTTAGCAACACCCTCATCGGTCAGAGTGCAGCATTGACAGATGCAACTGCAACAAGCTACAAGAACGCTCCATTCGTTGATGTATATTATACCAATGAATTCACTTGGAAGTCAAAGTTGCATATTGGAGATCCTGTAGATATTTCATCTGCAGAACTTTGGCTATCACCTTCAACAGGTGATTTCACTATCCAAGACAAATACCAGAGTAAGTATGGTAACTTCGGCGACCCACGCTGGATTGTACAGTAATAGTACTTACATCTGATAAATAATATGATTAAAGGTGCAATGTCCTCATCAAAAGTCGGGCATTGCACTTTTTTTATTTTCTATTATTCTCTATCTCATTTTTACAATTAATTTCTTGGAAGTTACGAATAAAAAGCGTATCTTTGCAACGAGAACATAAAATCGCAAAGATATGGCAAGATACATCAACCCATTCTCAGACTGGTCGTTCAAACGAATCTTCGGCCAGGAATACAGCAAAGACTTGCTGATAGAGTTCTTGAACCAGCTGCTCTTGGGAGAGCAGCATATCACTGATGTGAAGTTTAAGGACAAGGAGATGTTGCCAGAAACGAAAGACCAACGAGGTATCATCTACGACGTCTTTTGCGAAACTGACACAGGTGAGCACATTATCGTTGAAATGCAAAACAGGAGCCAGTCCTATTTCATCGACCGGTCTCTCTACTATGCATCGAAAACGATAGTAGACCAAGGCATAAAAGGACAATGGGATTATCATCTCACACCTGTTTATGTTATCTGTTTCATGAACTTTGATGTAGATGAAAATACGCCAAAGAAGTTCAGAACAGACGTTGTGCTGGCAGACAAGGATAGCGGAGAGGTTTATTCTAACAAAATCCGCTTCATCTACTTGGTAATGCCTCTTTTCAAGAAGAAAGAGGAAGAGTGTACTACGTTTTTAGATTGTTGGATTTATAATTTGAAGCATATGGAGACTTTAGAAAAAATGCCTTTCGAGGCTCAGCATAAGATATTCAAGAGATTGGCAGAAATCGCCGACTCCAAGAGCCTGACCAAAGAGGAACAGGAGAAATACGACAACAGTATGATGGTCATGTGGGACAATTATGCTGTATATAAGCATGCTGAAGAGAAAGGAATAGAAAAAGGTAGAAAAGAAGGCAAAGAAGAAGGTAGAATAGAAGGTAAGAAAGAGGGCAAAGAAGAAGGTAGAAAAGAGTTTGCTTTGAAGTTGTTGGCGCACAACTTTCCATTAGACGAAATTGCCAATCTCACCGACTTATCTATCGAAGAGATTAAGAAATTGGAACAATAAAATGAGTTCTAAACGTGTACTACGTTTTTAGATTTTTGGATTTATAAATTGAAATATATGGAGATAGTAGAACAATTCCCTTGCGAAGCTCTTGATAAGATATTCAAGAAATTGGCTGAATACGCTGACTCCAAAACCTTGACCAAAGAGGAACAGGAGAAATACGACAACAGCATGATGGTCATGTGGGACAATTATGCGGTATATAAGTATGCCGTGGAGAAAGCCTATAAAAAAGGATACGAAGAAGGGAGGAAAAGGGTAAGCAAAAAGATTGCTTTGAAATTGTTGGCATACAATACTCCAATAGACGTCATTGCAAAATCCACCGGCTTATCTATCGATGAAATCAAGAATTTGGAACAATATAATTAACTGAACTTTCGCAAATTTTGCCCCACACGCCCTGGGCTAGGAGCTTTTGGGTCTTCACCCCGTACTTAAACCACTTGCGAAAGTTCAGTAGAATAATAGAGGGCGTGTCATAAGTGCGATAACATTCCCTCTTTTTGGGGAACTTCAGCCATTTCATTCAACTAACTCAGGCACTTCAGTCAACTAACTCAGGCACTTCAGTCAACTAACGCTGCCACTTCATTCAGCGAACTCAGCCGCTACATTCTATCAAATAAAGTGCCTCATTCGAGCTACGAATACACCTCTTCAAGCCAACGCAGTCGAATCTACAAGCCAACGCAGTCGAATCTACAAGCCAGCGCAGCCATATTTGGGTGCCAGCCCAGCGGTATGTAGCGACTCTATGAAACGTAAGAACTCATGCTATGAAGTGCATGGTTTCATCAGCTTACTTCAAAGCCCGAATTTATTGAACCGATTTTTTCTTCGATTCTGTTGTCACATCTGCCACTCGTACTATAACACTCTGATTATAAATGAATAACGGGTGGAAATAAGCGGTATTTTTATTATCACCTATTGTCACCTATTGCCACGCCCCATGGTAAGCGGCTCCGCTTACCATGGGCTGCTGAAATTACGTCACGACGTAGCATTTGCTGCGTCCCGACGTAATAACCAGTGCGTCGCGACGCAGCAACAGATACGTCGTGACGTAATTCCGGCTACCTCCTGCCCCATCAAATAAGCCTCACTTGCAAGCCAGAATCAACACCATTAAAGGCTATATTGTAAAAACAACACTTCCGAAAACGTTTACGTTAGATTTTTCGTTTATTTTATTCAACCTTTAAAAATTTTAATTACCTTTGTAGCAGAAATCTAAAGATTATTATCAAAAATCTAAGATTTCTTATGATCTATTGAGAATCAAACACGACAACAACTAATCGCGAATAAGTTCAATTAGACCAAAACTTAACAAGAAATAATAATAACCTACAAAACAAACATCGTTATGTATCAACAACTGAAACGTGCCAGCATGGCACTGACCTTGAGTTCGGTTTGTTTCCTCGCTTTTGCGCAGAAAACAATCCAAGGTACCGTTAAGGATGCTAATGGCGACCCAATGATTGGTGTAACCATTACTTACCAGAATGGTAAAGCAGGTGGCATCACCGACCTTGACGGTAAGTTTACCATTCAGAACGCAGACCCTAATGCGGTCTTGACTTTCAGCTACATCGGCTGCAAGCCTAAGAAAGTAAAAGTAGGAAGTCAGAAAACATGGAACATCGTACTTGAAGATGACAATGCAGCTCTTGACGAGGTCGTTGTCGTTGGTTATGGTACTATGCGTAAACGCGACGTAACCGGCTCTATTGCATCTGTCAACTCTGAAAAGATAGCCGCTCGTGGTACTACCAATCTTGCAGAGTCTCTGCAGGGTTCTGTTCCTGGTGTCAACATCACACAGTCTGGTAGCCGCGCTGGTGCAGGCTTCAATATTCAGGTTCGTGGACAGGCTTCCATCAACAAGCAGGCACAGCCATTGTATGTTATCGATGGTGTAGTTTGCGACAACATGGACTTCCTCAATCCTGATGATATCGACCGCATCGACGTATTGAAAGATGCATCATCTACCGCCATCTATGGTTCCCGTGCCTCTGCTGGTGTCATCATGATTACCACCAAGGGCAGCAAGGGTGCAGACAAGGCACAGAAGGCAACCATCTCTTATGACGGATATTATGGTATCAAGAAGTTGGCGCGCATGCCTGAGTTTATGGATGCCAACGAGTTTATGGATTATCGTTTTGCCAGATATACCACGCTCGACGGAAAGAGCTACGATGGCTCTAGCCGCAAGGGTGTTGATGCCGATGGACATCCACATTACATCATCAAGAATACCGACTTGAATTCTGCCTTCCTTGCCCGCAAGGGAGCAACCAGCTACAAGGATTCAAAGCTTTACGAACTGATGATGGATCCAAGTTTCGACGGTTACGATTGGAAGAAGATGGTTACCCGCACAGCTGCTCAGCAGAACCACTTTATCAGTGCTGCCGGTGCTACAGACAAGATTAACTACCGTGTAGGTATGGGTTATCAGGGAGAAGAGAACGTATTCAAAGGCAACGACTATGAGCGTTTCAACTTCAAGGGAGCAATGGATGCTAAGCTCTCTAAGATATTCGAGGCAGGTTTCTCTACCAACATGTCAATGAGCCGCACCCAGGACGTATGTACTGATGGTACTTATTCTCCATACGTGAATGCATTCTATTTTAACCCATTCGTATCTCCAACAGATACAGATGGCAACCTGATTCCTAACCCGGGAGCAAAGGCAGCCTTTGGTTCAGATGCACAGTTTACATCTACATATAACCCGCTCATCGATTTGAATGACGGCAACTATACCAATGAGACCAAGATGTACCGACTGATGGGTAACTTCTACCTGCGTGCCAACATCATCAAGGGATTGAAGTTTACAACCACCTTCTCCCCAAACTACTCTCACAAGCGCCAGGGTATCTTCTATGCAACAGGTCTGAACGAGGGTAACGACGTAGGTTCAACTTACTACCAGAAGAACAAGACCAACTTCGGATCTGTTGCCAATACAACCCGTGTAGACTGGACTTGGGACAACCAGTTTGACTACAATCGCACATTTGGCGACCATACCGTTGGCGCCATGGCACTGTTCTCACTCTACAAGAGTAACACAGAATATCAGTACGAAGAAGGCAAGGGTATCGCCAGCGACCACACTACATTCCACAATCTGGGAACAGCCAGTGGCGACAAGACGCTCTCAAGTTCTTATACTGAGTCATCATTGGAGTCATTCGCTTTCCGTGCCAACTATTCTTATAAGGGCCGTTACATGGCTACAGCTACACTCCGTACCGATGGCAGTTCCCGTTTTGCAGACGGCAACCGATGGGGCTGGTTCCCTTCTGTAGCTGCAGCATGGCGTATCTCTGATGAAGCTTGGATGAAGCAGTTCAACAACTGGCTTGATAATGCTAAACTCCGTCTTTCATACGGTGTTACCGGTAACAACAATGTGGGTGACTATGTAACTATCGCTTCTGCTACAGGTCCATCTTATGTAACCATTGACGGCAAAGAGGTACAGGGTTATTATCCTAACGGATTGGTAAATACAGCCCTCATTTGGGAGAAGGTGAAGGAGTTTGATGTAGGTCTCGACCTGAGTTTCCTGAAGAATCGCATCAATGTAACAGCCGACTTCTACAACCGTCTTTCTGATGGTCAGATTATGTCACGTTCAGTGCCTATCGAAACTGGTGAGAAGACTTCAACCTTCAATGTAGGTTCTGTCCAGAACAGAGGTATTGAACTCGGTTTGAACTTTAACATCATTAACAAGAAAGACTTCTCCTGGAGTGCGAATGTAAACTTCGCCCGCAACTGGAACAAGATTAAGGAGTTGAGTAATGGTAAGGTTGATGAGGTAGCCAACAACTGGTTTATCGGCGAGCCACTGAACGTACTCCGTGACTATACCCATACCGATGTCATCACCGACAAGGGTGTAACCATGCACACCATGAATGGAGACAAGCACTATACCCTGAAGGAATTCTACGAGAAGTATGGCACTAAGTATAAGTGGTATGAAGGTCAGATGGCAGTAAACGACTGGAACGATGACGGTAAGATTGACGACAACGATAAGCAGATTTATGGCTGCACAGATCCTCGCTGGACCGGTAGTTTCACTACCAATGTTTACTTCAAGGGCTTCGACTTCTCCATCATGTTCTATACAAAGAGCGGATTCTGGTCACGCAGCTACTTCCATGAGAAGTATATGAAGTATGGCGACCGTGGTAATGCCCACATGCAGCTGGACTACTACATACCAAAGGGAGCACCAATCATCAATCATGCAACAGGTGAGATTACAACCGCCACAGAGACCCACTACGGAAAGTATCCTTATCCAAACAACAGCGATACTTCGATGGGTGGTTACTTCGGTGACAAGGGTTCAGCCAAGGGAGAAGGTTTCCAGTATCAGAAGACCTCTTTCACCAAGGTTAAGAACATTACCCTGGGTTACACATTGCCTAAGAGCGTAGTAAACAAGGCAGGTATCAGAAATCTCCGTGTTTATGTAAACGTTCTGAACCCATTCTGCTTCACCAACTACAAGGGCTTCGACCCAGAGTGGGCATCACAGAATCTGCAGAATGGCGGTCCATCATCTGTAACCTACCAGTTTGGTGTAAATCTTAAGTTCTAATCTCATTAAATGAAGTAAACAATTATGAAAAAGATATTATATAGCGTAGCATTGGCGGCCTGCTGCATGGGAACCATGACAAGTTGCAGCGACTTCCTGGATGCTAGCAACAAGTCGAATGTAACTGCTAAACAGAGTTTTGCGACAAAAGAGGGATTAAACAACCTCGTCAATAATGCCTATCAGCATCTGCAAAACGTTTATGCTGCTCCTCTGTTCACTAGCTGTTTCTCAGCAGGTACAGACATGTATGCCGATGCCCGTAACAAGATGAACGAGGCATTGAACACTTACGAGACCTTGACTCCAGAAAATACGGATATCAAGAATCTCTATACTTACCTCTATTCAGGTATACGTGCAGCCAACTCTGTGTCATATTATGCACAGACAGCCCAAGTTGATGAAAAGACTAAGGGGCAGCTTGTAGGCGAAGCCCGTGTATTGGCTGCTTACGAGTATTATCTCCTGGTAAACAACTTCGGTGGTGTCCCTATCATGAAGGACTTCCTCACCACAGCAGACACAGGATATCCTAAGTCTTCTTCTGAAGATGTATACGCCTATATCATCAGCGAGCTCGAAGATGTTATCAGCAAGAATGTGCTCCAAGCTTCTACAGCTACCAAAGGTGGCGGCAGAATCAGCCAGGAAACAGCCAAGGCGATCCTAGCCAAAACCTACCTTTCTGCAGCATGGGACCTCAACAAGCAGGAATACTTCTCCAAGGCAGCAGCTCTTGCCGATGAGGTGATTGCAGGCAGAAAACTGACTACCCCATTTGCCAAGCTCTGGAAGGCAGACGGATCGGGCGATGACAACGAAGAGTTCCTTTGGGATGTGGAATATGATTTGGCTACAGCCAACAATACAACATCAGGTGGTACAGAATGGAGCGGTTACTACTGCAACTATCTGGGTGGAAACGAGGATAACATCAAGGCTACAACCTCCAGCTATGTACCAACCCTCTATGCCTTGCATTGTTTCAAGAAGGGAGACCAGCGTTACGATGCTACCTTCATGAAGGAATTGCCAGATATAAACAAAGGAAATGCTGCAGGTACCGGTTACTGGACCTGGTACAAGAATGGTGAGAGTCTGGTAGGTAAGCCAGTAACGCGATACTATTCTGCATGGTATGAAACAGATGCCGACTTTGAAGCATGGAAGGCTATAGATCCTGCAAACAGAGCAAACACCTATCGCATTCCGATGGATTCACAGAGCAAGGAAGCACAGAATATGGACGGCAGAGATATGGAATATTACGATAACCAGCAACTGGTATATGGTTCCAGTCCATGCAAGAAGTTTGACGACAGCAATACTGCTAAGACAGAGAAGAATACCTGCTATCGCGACATCCATATCATCACTTTGCCAGAGATGTATCTCGTAGCAGCTGAGGCTTATCTGAAGGCTGGTGATAATCCTAAGGCATTGGCACGACTCAATGAGGTTCACCAGCGCGCTGGTCTCCCTGCACTTACAGGAACTATCACTATCGATGACATCCTTGATGAGAATGCATGCGAGAACTTCGGTAATGAGGCACGTTGGATGGATCTTCGCAGAACACAGACCCTGGTAACACGTTGCACCAAGTATAACCATGAGATGGGAGACAAGGCTGCCCAGTATATCGGCAAGAAGCTTCTTCGCCCTATCCCACAGGCTGCAATTGATGCCAATGACCAACTGACATTAGCCGACCAGAATCCTGGTTACTAATCAAAGTCATTATGTTGATAAGAAAACCTATCAGGACATACGTTAATCATTAGGTTTAAGACCGTATCCTAGGGAGATAATTCCTGATGGATACGGTCTTTCTTTTGGTTCTATCGGCAAGGTATACGTAATCGTTTTCGTACTTTTTCATTCACAATCTGCATGTGATAAGCAAAAATGTCGTAACTTTGCAGAAAATCTTATAGAATACAAAAATAATAAAATAAATAAACCTAAGAAGAAATGAAGAAATCAATCATTAAGACAGCCGTGCTGGCTGCGCTCATGGCTCTGCCAATGTTCGCTAAAGCACAAACTTTCGCAGGTATCACAGCCGAGCAGAACGCACAGAACACTCCTGAAGGATGGACTGCCGTTGCTCTGCCACAGTTGCCAGCTATCACTTCGGCAAATACAATTAACATCAAGGATTGCGGTGCCTCTACAACTTCTGCAGATAATACCAAGGCTATCCAGAAAGCTCTTGATGCAGTTCCTTCAACTGGCGGTATGGTAGTAATTCCTGCGGGTACCTGGATGTTTGGTAGCACAGACCAGATGACCAGCAAGACAGAGGTGCTCAGCATCAAGTCTAAGACTGTACTCCACCTTTGCGCTGGAGCCACCCTGAAGCTCGTAGAATACGGCAAGGCTCCAAATAATAAAACTATATTCATTGGTTGCAAGAACAAGAACCAAAGCGACATTGTCATAGAGGGTGAAGGTGAAACTTCTATTATCGACGGTCAGGGTACCCGCTGGTGGCAGGCTCGCGACAATAAGGAGACCTTCAATCCAGGAGCCATGATCCGCTTCGAGAAAGGCAGCCGATTCCTGATTCGAAATCTCAAGGTCCAGAATACTCCGGGTGTCAACATTACCTTGAGTAACAGCAATGGGGCCAGCAATGGTACTGTTCATGATGTAACCATCTATAACCCTTCTTCTGAAACCAAGACAGAACAGCCTTCTCATAACACAGATGGTATCTCTATCTGGGGACACCACATGAACATCTACAACTGCAACATCAGTACAGGCGATGATAACGTAGTTTGCGATGACAATGCACAGTATATCCATGTTTGGAACTGCGACTTCGGAACGGGTCATGGTGCTTCTATCGGTAGTTTCACCAAGAACATCAAGCATATATGGTTCGACAACATCAACATGAACGGCACTACAGCAGGTATCCGCATGAAGACGGGTATCAACAGCAATGGTACACTGCGTGGCGGTGGCGAGGAGGACTGGAAGTTCACCAACTTCACCATGACCAAGGTGAAGAACCCATTCTCTATCGACTGCTACTACGACAAGAACTACAACAGCGACCCTGCCGTAGACAAGGCAAATGCCAGAACTTTGGATAGTACTACCCCAACCTATACTGACATTCTGCTTCAGAACGTGAAGACTACAGATGTTTGCGAAGGTAACGCAATCTTCCTGATTGGCCGCCCTGAGAGCCACATCAAAAACGTGACACTTGACAACGTACAGATTTCTGCAAAAAAGGGTATCGATATCCGCTTCGTAGATAATCTCGTGTTCAAAAATAACTCTAAGATTACCGTCAGCAGCGGTTCAATCTGGCTCAAGAAGTTTGATTCTACTTGGACAGACGAGTGTGGTGCTACGTCTACAGGTTCAGGAGTAGTAGATACAAAGGGACCTTTCACTTTGAACTCAAAGACTTTAACAGATAAGACAGCCGGTTCTTTCAGCAACGGCTTCGCTATCAGCAATGAGAAGGGAAAGACATACGATACTGGTTCTGGTACCAACTATATCAAGTATAGCGCAAATCAATACACCATCATCATTCCTAACGGCATAAAGATTGTCAAAATGGATATCGAGGGAAAAGACAATTACTCTGATGCAGATGCCTATCTCGGCGAGATAAACAGCACAAGCTATGATGCTTCTACCTATGTTTTTCCAAAAGACAAAAGTCTGAAAAAATATACAGTAGAGTTTGATTCACCTGTTGAGCACACCCTTACTTTCACTCCAAAGGTAAAGCAGTGCATCCTGCAGTTCACTCTCTATACAGAGACTTCTACAGGCATTCAGCCAATTGCTGCCATCGCCAAGGTAGCCAATAACAACATTTACGACCTCAGCGGTCGCATGGTAAAGCTCAATGCCAAGGCAGAAGACCTGCAAGGTCTCAAAAAAGGCATCTACATCTACAACAACAAGAAATACGTAGCTAAATAATTCATTTAAAAATCGGTAACAATGAAAATAAAATCGCATTCACTCCTGTGCATTCTCGCCACCATCGCATTGAGTTCTCCGCTCTCTGCACTGAGCGTGAATGCTCAGAAGGCGGTATCCAAGACATGGAATCCGAACCTGAAGAACGGAATGTACCGCAACCCGGTTATTGACGCCGACTACTCAGACCCAGACGTATGCCGTGTGGGCAATGACTACTATATGACCTCCTCTTCCTTCCAGTGTTTCCCAGGCCTTCAGATTCTGCACAGTACCGACCTGGTAAACTGGGAGATTATCGGTGCTGCCCTACTCGATGACTATCCTGTTTTGCCTGAATACCAGGGCACCGAACTGGATTGGCGCAAGAAGGTTCAGCATGGTAACTACGTGTGGGCACCCTCTATCCGCTACCATGACGGATGGTTCTACATCTATTGCGGCGATCCAGACCAGGGTCTCTTCATGACCAAGACACAAGATCCTCGTGGTCCTTGGGAACCTATCACTTGGGTGATGAAGGGAAAAGGTCTTATTGACTGCTGCCCTCTCTGGGATGAAGATGGCAAGGCTTATCTTTCGCATGGATGCGCCGGTTCAAGAGCCGGTATCAAGTCAGTGCTCTTCGTAGCTCCGATGTCACCTGACGGCACCAAGGTTATCGGTCCTTCACGCATCGTATATGATGGTCATGAAGACCAGCCAACCATCGAGGGTACCAAATTCTACAAGCGCAACGGCTATTATTACATCATGAGTCCTGCGGGCGGCGTGAAGTATGGCTGGCAGGTAGAACTGCGTTCCAAGAATCCATACGGTCCTTACGAGGAATATGTAGGTATGGCACAAGGAAAGAACAAGAAGGTAAATGGTCCTCACCAGGGTGCATGGGTAGATACCCAGAATGGTGAAGACTGGTTCCTCCACTTCCAGGATAAGCACGCTTATGGTCGTGTGGTTCATCTGCAACCAGCCAAATGGGTAAACGACTGGCTCGTTATCGGAGACGACAAGGATGGTGACGGCTGCGGTGACCCTGTTCAGCAATGGAAGAAGCCCAACCTGCCATCAAGCGGAAACTTCCAGCCTAAGGAATCGGATGATTTCAACAGCGTAGATTTAGGTCTGCAATGGCAGTGGAACGGTCCTTACAGTCAGTACTGGTACTTCTGCGACGCCAAGAACTCCAAGTTGCGTCTCTATGGTGTGCAGCAGGCTGAAGATGTAAAGAACCTGTATGATTTGCCAAACCTCCTGCTCCAGAAACTCCCTACCGAGAACTTTACTGCTACTGCCAAGGTGAAGTTCATACCTAACCGCACCGAGGCTTACAAGGAAAATGATAAGGTATTGGGCGAAAGCGCCGGCATGATCATGCAAGGCATGGACTATGCGGCACTCAAGTTTGTTGATACCAAGGAAGAGGGGGTTGTATTGCAATATGTAACCTGCGAGAAGGCTGAGAAGGGAAAGGCTGAGAAGGTGGTAAAGCAAGTGGCTATCAAGACCAGTAAGCTGCCTCAACCTTACACCGTGAAGTATGCCGTAGATGATATTCCTTCTTCCCGCATCGCTACCCAGGATGTATGGCTCCGCGTGAAGGTTCATAGCGAAGGTATCGCCAACCAGATAAAGGCTATCGCTGAATGGAGCTACAGCCTGGATGGTAAGAAATTCACCAAGATAGGCAATCCTTTCACTGTGCGTGAAGGCAAGTGGATAGGTGCCAAACTCGGTTTCTTCAACACCCGCACAGCCAAGAAGAACGATGCTGCCTTCTTCGACGTAGACTGGATTCATTTCGAAAAATAACGCTTTCCAGCTAACGCGTTATTTCAGAGAATATTTTGGGAAACAAAAAAATCCCCCTCATTGCAAATCAATGCAGCGAGGGGGATTAATCTTTATGAGTAATCTAAAAATTCTAATCTTTCTTTTCTTCTGTAGGCTCTGCCTTTGTTGCTTTCTTGGCAGGTGCCTTCTTGGCAGGAGCCTTCTTGGCTGCAGACTTAGCTGCGGCCTTCTTGGCAGGAGCAGCCTTAGCAGGCTTCTCGCCATGGTGCTTCTCTGCCTCCTTCTCTATCTTTTCTATCTTAGCCTGGAGACGGACAATCTCCTTGTCCTTCATCTCTATCTCTTCATCCTGATTCTTGATAGTAGTAAGCAAGCCCTCCAGCTGATCGTTATCAACATCAGCAGGATAGAGGTCGTTCACACGGTTGATGAAGTCACCAAGAATGTTCATATAGTTAGTGAAAGCATCGAAAGGACTTGAATAGATACCTCTGTCAAGACCCACATTGCTTGGCTTGGTAGTCATGAAGCGGAAGTTGTTACTTGCCTGCAGGTAATCCCAGTCCTGATTGATACGTGGATCGTTGGCGATACGTACACGGTCTGCCACACTGTAAAGCTTATTGAAAGCCTCACGCTGCATCGGGTTACCCAACCATGAACTTACATCACGCTCCTCGTCTACCCAACTCAAAGTATCAGGCACATTCACCTCGCCTACCGACTTGATCTTCTTGCAGATTTCTGTAGGTGTTGAGAAGGTGATGCCACGGTCTTTTGCACACTGAGGCAAAGCCTTCATAAACTCGAGGATGTTGCTTGACAGAGGCTGGGCAATACCAAGAGCAGAAAGCTCCATGAAGATATTGATAACCTGCTCCTCCTCTGGGAAGGCAGCAATCCGGTTCATATAGTTGTCGGCAAAGAGTGGATAACCGTCCCAATCGCTGTTGCTGAAGCGCAGGGAGATATCATCGCTCAGGTTCACATCACGCAACAGGAGCTTCAACTTAGGGTTCAGGGCGCAATGGTAAACATAGTGAGGAGACTTCCAGCCGAGCACGTGCTTGGCACCCTCGGTGAGCATACCAATGAATCCCATGTTGGCAACATCGTTACCGATATCATCGCTGTAGATGAGCGAAGAGTTGCGCAATACGGTAGGTTTCTTTCCGAAATATTCCTCAATCTTAGTACACTGGCGCATCACCTCATCCTTGAAACTTGCCTCATTAACCAGAGAAGCAAGTCCGTGAGAGTAAGGCTCAGCCAGGAACTCTACACAACCCGTATTGTTGAGCTGCTGAAGCTTCTCCAGTACCTGAGGAGCATGAAGTTCCAACTGCTCCATACCCACACCCGAAAGCGAGAAAGCTACCTTGAAATACTTGCCGTTCTTTTCAATCATCTCCTGAAGGGCATTCAAGGCTGGCATATAAGAGCGCTCAGCAATCTCGTTGATGCTACGGTCGTTCTCGTAGTCATCATAGTAATAATGGTCGGTACCGATGTCGAAGAAGCGGTAGCGTTTCAGATGGGTAATCTGATGTATCTCGAAATATAAACAAATTGTTTTCATAAAAATTTGAAATTTGAACGTTTAACTTGTAAGATGAGTAAAGCCTCAAAATTATTCATTCTTCGTTCTTCACTCTTCACTTAACCTACTTCCACCCTAAGGTCTTGAGGTACAGGTCTTTGATGCGGGCTCCCACTTTCTCCCAGGTAATCTGGTCTACTTCTTTCTTGCCTTCCTCTGAGAGATAATCGAAAAGACTCTCGTTGTGACAGATGCTGTAGATGGCATCGGCAAGGGCATGGATATCCCAGTAGTCTACCTTGATACAGTTGGACAGGATTTCTCCACATCCACTCTGCTTGGAGATAATGGTTGGTGTGCCGCACTGCATAGCTTCCAAAGGTGAGATACCGAACGGCTCGCTCACAGATGGCATCACGTAGACATCACTGTCTTTCAGACATTCATAAACCTGTTTGCCGCGCATAAAGCCAGGGAAGTGGAACCGGTCGGCAATGCCTCTTTCGGCAGCGAGATAAATCATCTGATCCATCATATCGCCCGAACCTGCCATACAGAAACGCACATTGCGTGTACGGTGCAATACCATGTTGGCAGCCTCTACGAAATATTCAGGTCCCTTCTGCATGGTAAGACGTCCCAGGAAGGTTACTACCTTCTCCTTGCCCTTATGATTTGGGCGTGGAATATCCTGCCACTCCTGCTTCAATGGGTATACGGCATTGTGCATGGCGAAACACTTGCGTGGATCCTGGTGATACTGGTGAATCACCGTCTGGCGGGTCAGTTCGGATACACACATGATGCAGTCGGCATTATCCATACCGTCTTTCTCGATAGCGTAAACGGTAGGGTTCACCTTTCCACGGCTACGGTCGAAATCAGTAGCATGAACGTGGATGCACAATGGTTTGCCACTCACGCGCTTGGCATGAATTCCGGCAGGGAATGTAAGCCAGTCGTGAGCATGGATAATATCAAATTCTTCTGAACGGGCTACAACTCCGGCAATGATGCTGTAGTTGTTGATCTCATCATGAAGATTTGACGGATAACCACCGGCAAAGTCCATACAGCCGAGGTCATTTACATGCATATAGTTAAAATCGGCATAGATGTGGTCACGGTAGCGGAAATAATCGTCCGGATTCATGATATTGCCTACGCGCTGCTGCACATAGTCGTGATTTACATCTCGCCAGGCGATAGGCACACTGTTCATTGCCACAATCTTGCAGGCACTGCGGTCCTCATCACCGAAAGGATGAGGCAGACACAATGTGATATCAACATCGCCCTGGGCATGAAGTCCCTGGGAGATACCAAAGTTGGCAGTTGCCAAACCACCAAATACGTGAGGAGGATACTCCCATCCAAACATTAAAACTTTCATATAGCAGTCCTCCTATTATTAATATTGATATTTTTCAAGTAACTCGAGCGCACGCAGAATCTCAGCCACATTCATGGCGAAAGAGATGGCACCACGACCTGCGAATGGAGGGTTTCCATCGAAGAGTTCGCTGATGGTACCGAGACAGTGGGAAGACATTTCGTCCTCATAACCTACCATCTGGCGTTCGATAAAGCTCAAACGGGTACGCTTATAGAGTTTCAGACTTGCCTCCATATAGAAGCCACCGAGCCATGGCCATGCCGTACCCTGATGGTAAGCATAGTCGCGCTGGGTCTGCGGACCTACATAAACAGGATTATATCCACCGCTCTTTGGCGAAAGTGAACGCAATCCCTTAGGAGTAAGGAGTTCGCGTGTACAGATATCAAGAACCTGCTTCTTCTGGTCTTGCGACAATGGAGAATAGTCGAAAGCCACAGCAAATATCATGTTCGGTCGAACGCTCCAGTCCATCATATTTCCATCAACATAATCGTAGAGATAGCCATATTCATTGAGGAAGGTATCGAGGAACGCCTGCTTGGTCAGCTCAGCCTGAGCCAGGAGTTTCTGCTGGCTGTCTTCTTCACCTACTGTTGCAGCAAGAGAAGCACAGAAACACAAGGCGTTATACCACAGCGCATTAAACTCTACGATATAACCTGTACGTGGAACCACGGGTCTGCCATTGGCTGTAGAGTTCATCCAGGTAACAGCCTTATCCTTACCATCAGTATAGAGCAATCCGTTCTCTTCGAGCTTCAGGTTCGGATGCTTGTTATCCTGGATAAAGCTGATAACATCCTTGATAAACTGTCCATACTTCTTGAAGCATTCTTCCTTGCTGGTTTCCTTGGCATACTGCTGCAAAGCCCAGATAGCCCACAATGGCACGTCAGGCTGCTCTATCTCAGCAATATGAACGCTGACCGGCTTGCCTTCCATAAACTCGTAGTATCCCTTCATGGCAGTCTTCATCACCAGTTCGAAGTAGTCATCTTCCTCGATAGAGAGGGTGAGACCCGGAAGAGCAATGAATGTATCGCGGGCTCTGCACTTGAACCAAGGGTAACCTGCCAGGATATAACGGTCATCGTTCTTTTCACGACGATGGAACTGATGAGCCGCATTGACCAGACAGTGGAAGAAATTGTCACGAGGCGAACGCTCATCCACTTCCTTGTCGAAGAGTTTCTTCAGGCTGACCGCCTTGATTTCTGATGTAGAAGCAGCAAAGACGATGGTTTCGCCTTTCTTGATATCCATTTCAAAATAGCCAGGAACATAGAGGTCTTCGTTAGAAGCATAACCTCTCTCCTGCTCCTTTGGATATTCCACGCCACGATACCAATCTGGACAGAATTTAAACTCGTTCTTCTTGGAGAACTGCATATAGAGATCAGGATAACCTGCATACATACAGGTCTTGATACCATGATCAACCTCAGCATAATCACGAGATGCGGTAGCATTCTCATGAGTAAACTGACGGACACTGCGGAAAGCCAAGAAAGGACGGAAACGAAGGGTTGTAGCCGAATGGCCGTCTACCAGCGTATAGCGAATCAGAATGCGATTCTCATAATGCTGGAATACAACTTCCTTTTTCAGGATAACACCACCTACGCGATAAAGGGTAGTTGGCACTTTATCACAATCAAACTCACGAATGTACTTGTGGCCCATCGGACTGTAGTTGTTGCCCTGGTACTTGTGCAAGCCGAGGTTAAACTCAGCTCCATGCTGAATCACCGTAACATCCAGCGAACTCAAGAGCACATGATTCTCATCGTCCAGTTCTGGAACCGGCACGACAAGTAATCCGTGATACTTGCGGGTATTACAGTCTACAATCGTTGAGCACGAATATGCACCCGAGCGATTTGTTCTCAACAACTCCTTAGGCAACGACTCTTGAAGATTCGTCATAAGGGCCTTTTCGAATTTTAGATAACTCATAGATCTATATTAAGGTTCTATATTTTTGTTGACTAAATTAATTGCTTTCAAAGGTAACACTTTTTTGTGGTATAACAAAGTTTTTTGTATGCCATTTTTAGAAAAAATTGCCTTTTTATGTTTTAAAACATATTTTTAGACAAAAATGCTTGATTATTTCAAGAAAAAGCATTACTTTTGCACTCAGTTTTCAGTTTAAAAGATTTGTACACATGGCAGCTAGAGGAAAATACGATAAAGAAAATATAGCAATGCTGATTGCTAAGCTATGGGGAGGCATCACTGATGACCAGTTCGATTTACTGAAAGAACATCTGGAAATCAAGAAGTATAAGAAGAACGAAATCATCTACAAGAACGAGGGTACTCCCGAATATGCACTATGTCTCATAGCGGGAAAAGTGAAGATATACAAAGAAGGTATCGGTGGCAAAAGCCAGATTATCCGTGTTATCAAACCGATTGAATTTTTTGGTTTCAGAGCCTATTTTGCAGATGAGATATACAAGACGGCAGCCATGTCGCTGGAAAACTGCGTCGTTGCCCAGTTCCCGCTGGCAGTTCTCATGAAACTGCTCTCCAAGAGTTTCAACATCGGCTTCTTCTTTATCAAATATCTCAGTGTGGAAATAGGTAAATCGGACGACCGTACCGTGAACCTCACCCAGAAACATATCCGTGCCCGACTTGCCGAGGGACTGATATTTCTGAAAGACTCTTATGGGTTAGAAAAAGACGGAAAAACTCTTGACATCCGATTGAGTCGTGAAGATCTGGCAAATCTCTGTAATATGACAACGAGCAATGCCATCCGTACGCTCTCAGCCTTTACGGCAGAAGAACTCATCAATACAGAAGGAAGGAAAATCAAAATCTTACAGGAAGAAGAAATCATAAAAATAGCAGAACTCGGATAAAGTTCTGCTATTTTTTATTTATATGTTTTACATTATACGTTTTTCTTGATACATTTCCCTTATTACGGGCATACTGGTTATACGGGTATCAGGAAGTTGATAACCTCCTGAATTACAGTAATCTGAAATGGGCCTACCGGTGTATTCATCAATCTGCCATCAATACCTATCAGGGCATGCTGGGCATCGAGCACCTCTACCTCTCGGGTACGGTAAGGATGCACACTCTTATGGTTGAGAAACTTACCTTTCACAAAAAGATAGATTCCCTCGAAAAGCTGGGTTGTCTTAGGATGAGATACCACCGACACATCGAGCAGTCCGTTATATGGCACAGCATTCGGAGTCTGTCCATATCCTGTTCCATTGCCTATACACATCGTCATCACTCTACGCTTGATAACATCCGAATTGATTTTCACATGCATCTTATAGTCCAGACGCTGGAATATCATCAGGATGAAGGAACAGAGAAACGACAGGGTACGTGAACCGAAGATATGATGGGTTTTTCGTCTCAGGTTCATGATGGCGGCGATGAGTCCGATATTGATACAGTTGAGGAAATAGCGACGGCATTTCTCCCCCTTCTTGTTCACATAGCGGATACAACCGAGGTCAATCTTTCTGATACGACGTTTTTTCAGCGACGCCACCGTCTTCTCGATATCGCTGTCGCTGAATCCCCAGAAGTGGGCAAAGTCGTTCATCAGTCCGTTAGGAATAACACCCAGTGCCACATCTTCTCTTTCTTTCGGATCTATCTGCATCAGACAGTTTACGGCATCATTGAGCGCAGAATCTCCACCAACGATGACAATGGTCTTATAACCATTGTTGATAAACATTCTGATGAGCCGTTCTACGCTCTTCTGATTCTCGCTCTGCACAAAGTCGTAATCCACGCCCTGCTGCTTGAGCACCTTCTCTATTTTTTCCCAGCGCTTGTTACTTCGCCAGCCTCCTCTAGGGCAATAAAGCAGCCCCCATTTATTCTCGTTTACCATTGTCTCTTCTTTGTAATTTGAAAGTTGTATAAAATATCACTTCCGCCCAGCCACCGTTGCATCCGATTCCATCGGATGCCAGCCCTAGCCAGATTCCAGGCCGCAGCCTAGCTTCTCATCAGCTCCAAAACCGTCTCCACCTTTTTCTCCATTGGCTGCAATGCATCTACCCAATGGATAGTAAAGCCTCTGCGCTCCATACCTCTGAACCACGTCATCTGCCTTTTGGCAAACTGATGGATTGCTATTTCCAGACCGCGATACATCTCATCGTATGAAGTCTTACCGATCACATATTCTGTAATAAACTTATATTCCAAACCATAATAGATGAGATTTTCGGCAGGAATACCGCGATCTAGCAGTCCCTTGATTTCATCTACCATTCCCTCATCCAATCGCTGTTTCAGCCTCCGTGAAATTTTCTCCCTCCTTGCGTCCCGGTCTATGCTGACACCGATAATCAGCGAATCAACCGCAGGGAGTTCACGTTCGGGCATCGGATGCTCCAGATTATAGCTTTCAATCTCTATCGCCCGGATAGCTCGCTGTGCTGTATCCACGTCTGTGCGATTGTGCATATTAGAACCCGTTTTCGCCTTCAGCTCTTTCAGTATCAGCGTAAGTTCCTCTAAACTCTTATGAGCCAATGACTCACGGAGTTCCGGGTTCTGCGGAACAGGTGAGAGATGATAACCTTTCAGCACCGACTCAATATAGAGTCCTGTACCTCCACATAATATCGGAAAAGCCCCTCTCTTCTGAATATCCTGATAGGCATCATAAAAATCCTGCTGATATTCAAAGAGATTATATTTCGTACCAGGCTCACAGATGTCAATGAGGTGATAAGGTATCTGCTTGCCATGGATGGTATAGTCAGCCAGATCCTTACCCGTACCTATATCCATGCCGCGATATACCTGCCGGCTGTCAGCACTAATGATTTCAGCGCCCTTGGCAGGGGTACCCGACAAATGGGCACCCAGGCTATTGATCCTGGCTGCAAGAGCGGCAGCAAGACTCGTCTTACCACTCGCCGTAGGTCCCAATATGGTTATCATCGAATATTTCATGCCGCAAAGTTAAATGAAATTATTGAGAAAACAAAATAAAATGAAAAGAAATTCTCACTTATAAAAACAAAAAGCCGTCCAGCATTGAAAAAATGCTGGACGGCCATATACTTAATCGTTAAGAGGCAACGAATTAACCGTTGTGCTTCTTCATGATCTTGATCAACTCAACAACCTTGTGTGAGTAACCAATCTCGTTGTCATACCAAGAAACAACCTTAACGAAGTTGTCTGTCAAATAAACACCTGCGTTAGCGTCGAAGATAGATGTCAAAGCGCAACCCAAGAAGTCAGAAGAAACAACAGCATCCTCTGTGTAACCGAGTACACCCTTCAACTCACCCTCAGAAGCAGCCTTCATAGCAGCGCAGATAGCCTCCTTAGAAGCAGCCTTCTTCAAGTTAACTGTCAAGTCAACAACAGATACGTCCAAAGTAGGAACACGCATAGAGATACCTGTCAACTTACCGTTCAACTCAGGGATAACCTTACCTACAGCCTTAGCAGCACCTGTAGAAGAAGGGATGATGTTGCCAGCAGCTGCACGGCCACCACGCCAGTCCTTCATAGATGGACCATCAACAGTCTTCTGTGTAGCAGTTGTAGAGTGAACAGTTGTCATCAAACCTGTCTCGATACCGAAGTTATCGTTCAATACCTTAGCGATAGGAGCCAAGCAGTTTGTTGTACAAGAAGCGTTAGAAACGATCTTCTGACCATTGTACTTGTCAGTGTTAACACCGCAAACGAACATGTCAGCCTGGTTACCGTTAGCGTCAGCCTTAGAAGGAGCAGAAAGTACTACGTACTTAGCACCAGCCTTCAAGTGCTTCTCAGCCTTATCGTAAGCGAGGAAGAGACCTGTAGACTCAACTACGTACTCAGCACCAACCTCATCCCACTTCAAGTTCTCAGGATCACGCTCAGCAGTAACACGGATGTGGTTACCGTTAACGATCAACTCGTTCTTCTCAACGTCAGCCTCGATAGTACCGTCGAACTGACCGTGCATTGTATCATACTTCAACATGTAAGCCATGTAATCTACTGGGCACAAGTCATTGATAGCTACTACCTGTACTTCCTTTGCGTTCTCAGCCTCAACTGTAGAACGGAATACGAAACGACCGATACGGCCAAATCCGTTAATACCAATCTTAATCATTGTTCTTAATATTTAAATTAAAAGTTTAATAAAAATTACTTTTTTAACTGCTTTCGAGCGTTCATCTGATGCTGAAACATTCAAAATTTTACGCCTTAGAGCATTTTTCTTCTTTTCGAGCGCAAAGTTACTAATTTTTTTCTAACTTTGCAACCAGAATGAGTATTAAATAAGTTAAAAAAGAATAGTAGAGTTTTAATATTGGCATTATTTTCACTCATTACATGCCATACTGACAACTCCATATTGCAAAAAGCAAAGGAAAAACTCAGCATTCTATACCTTATAATATATAAGAAAAGAGAAAAAGAAAAACAATCAAACTATAGTTTTAATTAAAAAGATAAAAGTATGAGTAAATTTTTGAATGAATTCAAGGAATTCGCCATGCGTGGCAATGTGCTCGACATGGCTGTCGGTGTTATCATCGGTGGTGCCTTTGGCAAAATCGTGAGCTCCGTTGTAGATGATGTCATCATGCCTCCTATTGGATGGCTGATTGGCGGCGTGAATTTCGCTGACCTCAAATTCACTCTCCCTACCGTCAATGTAGCGGGCGAGGAACTGAAGGCGGCTACCATCAACTATGGTAACTTCCTCCAGACCTGTTTCGACTTCCTCATCGTTGCCTTCTGTATCTTCATGCTCATCAAGGTGGTGAACAAGATTTCCAAGAAGAAGGAAGAGGAAAAACCGGCAGAAGCACCTAAGGCTCCGGAGCCAAGCAATGAAGAAAAACTTCTCATGGAAATACGTGATCTCCTGAAGAACCAGAAATAAGAATAAAAAAAAGTCGCCCTCTTTGAAGGCGACTTTTTATTCTGTTTATTCCCACTCAATTGTCGAAGGTGGTTTTGAAGAGATGTCATAACATACACGGTTTACACCCTTCACCTTATTAATAATCTCATTACTTACCTTAGCCATGAAATCATAAGGAAGATGTGCCCAGTCAGCAGTCATCGCATCAGTACTGGTTACAGCACGCAAAGCAACCGGATGCTCATAGGTACGCTCATCGCCCATCACGCCTACCGAACGGACAGTAGAGAGCAATACGGTACCAGCCTGCCAGATCTGATCGTAGAGAGAAACCTCGATCTCACCATTCTGCATGTCAGCAGGAACACCGGCAGCCAGGACGCGACGAGCTTCCTCACCACTCAACTTCACTTTATACTCGCGCAAACCACGGATATAGATATCGTCAGCATCCTGAAGGATACGTACCTTCTCAGGAGTGATATCGCCCAAGATTCGGACAGCCAAACCAGGACCTGGGAATGGGTGACGAGTAATCAGGTGCTCTGGCATACCCATAGAGCGACCTACACGGCGAACCTCATCCTTGAACAGCCACTTCAAAGGCTCACACAACTGAAGGTTCATCTCCTTAGGAAGACCACCTACGTTGTGATGACTCTTGATCACCTTACCGGTGATATTCAAGCTCTCGATACGGTCAGGATAGATGGTACCCTGAGCCAACCACTTGGCACCAGTCTGCTTTTTAGCCTCAGCATTGAAAACCTCTACGAAGTCGCGGCCGATAATCTTACGCTTCTTCTCAGGATCGGTAACACCAGCCAGGTCAGCAAAGAACTTCTCTGATGCATCCACGCCGATTACATTCAAGCCCAAGCACTTGTAGTCTTCCATCACGTCACGGAACTCATTCTTGCGCAACATACCATGATCTACGAAGATACAGGTAAGGTTCTTGCCGATAGCCTTGTTCAGGAGAACGGCAGCCACACTGGAGTCAACACCGCCAGAAAGACCGAGGATAACCTTATCGTCGCCCAACTGTTCCTTCAACTCAGCAACTGTTGTCTCAACAAAAGAGTCAGCACTCCAGTCCTGCTTACTTCCGCAGATATCAACCACGAAGTTCTTCAAGAGCTGTGTACCCTGCAAAGAGTGGAACACCTCTGGGTGGAACTGTACTGCCCATACAGGCTGTTTGGTAGAAGCATAAGCAGCATACTTCACATTAGCAGTAGAAGCGATGCACTTGTAATCCTCAGGGATAGCAGTGATGGTATCACCATGGCTCATCCAAACCTGAGAGTTCTCGATGAATCCCTTGAACAAAGGATTCTCCTTATCGAAATGCTCCAAGTTGGCACGACCATACTCACGGCTGTCAGCAGCCTCCACCTTACCGCCCTGGGCGTAAGAGAGGAACTGAGCACCGTAGCAGATGCCGAGTACAGGAATGCGGCCGATAAACTGGCTCAGATCTACCTTGAAAGCTTCCGGATCATGAACGGAATAAGGGCTACCGCTCAAGATGACACCAATGACAGATGGGTCATCCTTTGGAAACTTGTTGTAAGGCATGATCTCGCAGAAGGTATCGAGTTCACGGACACGACGGCCGATGAGCTGTGTGGTCTGTGAACCGAAATCCAAAATAATAATCTTCTGTTGCATAATATCTAATTTTAATTTACAGTTTACAATTTATAGTTTACAGTAATCTTGCTATACGGCATAGCCGCTATTAACTATAAACTATTAACTAACGATTTCAGGAATGCTTCCGCCTCTTTCAGCGTCTCCTGCTTTCCCACATCCATCAGCTTGAGGTCGTTCTTTACATATCCCTCTATGCGCACCTTGTCGCAATGCTTCAGATAGAAGTCCATGATAGGGAACTTGTCCGGTTCCTCCTCCATCAATGGAAAGAGCGATGGAGCAACCATGTGAATGCCAGAGAAGGCATACATCTTATAATCTTTGGGATTGAGGTTAGGATAAGGGCTCTTCACTTCACCCGTTTCTATATTCGTCCATCCCACCAGTCGCATGCTGTCATCAAAGAGCAGATAGCGCTTGGTCTTGCGTTCGCTCACCATCAGGCGGGCAGCAATCATATCCCTGCTCTCCATCTGGTAGAATTTCTTCAGATCTACATTACTCAGAATATCCACGTTGTGGATAAGAATAGGCTCTGACTGGTTGAAGAGCGGCCATGCCTTCCGGATACCTCCACCCGTTTCGAGCAGCTTTTCACTCTCATCACTGATACGGATGTCCATACCGAAGTTGTCATGTGCTCTGAGATAATCGATAATTTGTTGGGAGAAATGATGCACGTTCACTACAATGCGAGTGAAACCGGCATCCTTCAACTGAAAGATGACACGTTTGAGCAAAGGTTCTCCCCCGACACTTACCAGAGCCTTCGGAATGCGGTCGGTAAGTGGCTTAAGGCGAGTGCCCAAACCTGCTGCGAATATCATTGCTTGCATCATTGCTAATTAGCTATTTTTAAATGTGCGTGCAAATTTACTAACTTTTTGCGAGATAGCCAAATTTGCACGCTATTTTCTATTGTTTTGCAGGTAAAACCTGTTCAATATGCTGTTCACGATGACAAATATGCACTTCTACACCAAACTTCCGGTGAATATGTTCGGCAAGATGCTGCGCAGAATATACACTGCGATGCTGACCGCCTGTACATCCGAAACAGAACATCAGAGAGGTGAAACCACGCTGCATGTAGCGGTTTACATGATGGTCGGCAAGTGCATAGACATGATCCAGGAACTTCAATATCTCACCATCATCCTCCAGGAATCGGATAACAGGCTCATCCAGACCCGTCAACTTCTTATAAGGCTCGTATCTTCCAGGGTTATGGGTACTTCTGCAGTCGAAGACGTAACCTCCACCATTGCCCGACGGATCCTCTGGAATGCCCTTACGGAAAGAAAAACTATACACTCTTACCACCAGCGGTCCCTTACCATCATATTTAGAATAGGTGGCAGGTCCGTCCTGCGGATGCGCACGATAGATATTATTGTCGGTAGTCTTATAGCCGTCTGCACGACTCAGCGCCACACTCTCTATCACCTTGAACTGTGGCAATTCGGTCAGTCTTCTCAACATATCCATCATATAAGGATAAGGGAATACCTTGTCACCCATCTTCAGAAGATCTCGCAGATTCTGGATAGCTGGCGGAATACTGTCGATGAAATGCTTCTTGCGTTCAAAATAGCCACGGAATCCGTAGGCGCCCAAAACCTGTAAGGTACGGAAGAGCACAAAAAGACTCAACCGGTTTACAAAATGGCGCACCGATGGTACCTCGGTATAATGCTTCAATGACTGGTAGTATTCCCAAACCAGTTCTCTGCGCAGTTTGAACGGATACTTAGCAGATGCCTGCCAGAGGAATGAGGCGAGATCATAATAGAACGGTCCTTTTCTACCACCCTGAAAATCAATAAAGTATGGATTTCCCTTATCATCCAGCATGATGTTGCGCGCCTGAAAATCGCGATAAAGGAAACAATCCATCGGTTCTGATGTCAGATCCTTGGCAAAAAGCCGGAAGTTGGCTTCGAGCTTCAGTTCGTGAAAATCCAAATCGGTAGGCTTCAGGAAACAATACTTGAAGTAGTTGAGGTCGAAGAGTACACTGTCTACATCGAATTCTGGCTGCGGATAGCAGTTCTGCCAATCCAATCCTCTTGCACCGCGAATCTGGATATTCGGAAGTTCACGAATGGTTTTCTTAAGGAGTTCCTTCTCTTTCTGATTGTAACGTCCGCCCGCATCTCGTCCGCCCTTGATGGCATCGAAAAGCGAAGTACCGCCAAGGTCTGTCTGAAGATAGCAGAGTTCATCATCGCTCACCGCCAGAATCTGGGGAACAGGCAACTGTCTGAGCTGGAAATGCTGAGCCAGATATACAAAGGCATGATCCTCATCACGACTGGTTCCTATCACACCAATTACCGTATCACCATCATGCCCAATGATACGGAAATACTGCCGGTTACTCCCCTGCCCTGCCAATTTTATGACATCAGCCGGTTCTTCACCCGCCCATTTCTTATATAGATCAATCAGCTTTTCCATCATTATTCAGTTTACGTCGTTTCCGATCATCATCAATCTTCTGTGCGAAGTTATCTCCGATAAAGAGAAGCAATAAGATACCCAGCGTAGTAAGGAACGAGTTTGTAGTAGTCATTCCCAACTCTGCCTTTGTAATATAAATGAGTCCTCCGATAACAATCAGAAAGACCACTGCTTTTTTCCAATCAATATTGTTCATGCTATGAATTTTCTATTATGCTGCAAAATTACACAATTAAATTGAGAAAACAAAATAAAAACAAAAAAAAATCGGATGTCTCACGACAACCGATTTCCAAAAACAAACTACTTAAAAACTAATCTACTAAAACAAATCAAAAAAATATCTTTGCCATCCCTTCGGATGATACTTTCTTTTATTTACGATGCAAAGTTACAAAAAAAGATTATTCGAACCAAATAATTTTGCTATTTTTTGCATCTTTATGACTAAAAAAATAAAAAAATAGGGATAATTCGCTGAGAATCACCCCTATTTGATATTTTCGCTTTGCAAACTCGCAGTCTTACGATGTGCTTTGTTTGCTCAAATTATTCATCTAATTACATCATGCCACCCATACCAGGTGCTGCAGCTGGTGCAACTGGTGCAGGCTCTGGTTTGTCAACCAACACACACTCTGTTGTCAGGAACAAGCCTGCGATAGAAGCAGCATTCTCCAAAGCTACACGCTCTACCTTGGCAGGATCTACGATACCAGCCTGACGCATATCTTCGTAAACGTCCTTGCGGGCATTGTAACCGAAGTCACCCTCGCCCTCGCGTACCTTATTTACTACTACAGAACCCTCGCCACCGGCATTGGCAACAATCTGACGGAGAGGCTCCTCAATAGCACGCTCTACGATACGGATACCGGTTGTCTCGTCAGCGTTATCACCCTTCATATCCTTCAATGCCTCGAGAGCACGGATATAAGTAGTTCCACCACCAGCAACGATACCTTCCTCGATAGCGGCACGGGTAGCGCAGAGTGCATCGTCAACACGATCCTTCTTCTCCTTCATCTCAACCTCAGAGTTGGCACCTACATAGAGGACAGCTACACCACCGGCGAGCTTAGCCAGACGCTCCTGAAGTTTCTCCTTATCATATGAAGACTTGGTATTCTCAATTTCGTTCTTGATCTGAGCTACGCGATCCTGGATATTAGCCTTCTCGCCATGACCATTAACGATAGTTGTATTGTCCTTGTTGACGGTAACCTTGTCTGCTGAACCCAGCATATCCAAAGTTGCCTGCTCCAACTTCAAGCCCTTCTCCTCAGAGATAACAACACCGCCAGTCAACACTGCGATATCCTCCAGCATAGCCTTGCGACGGTCGCCGAAGCCAGGAGCCTTCACAGCACAAATCTTCAAACCGCCACGCAAACGGTTAACAACCAAAGTAGTCAAAGCCTCAGAATCAACATCCTCAGCGATAACCAACAAAGGACGACCACTCTCAGCAGCAGGCTGGAGAATTGGCAAGAACTCCTTCAAGTTAGAAATCTTCTTATCATAAAGAAGGATGTATGGGTTATCCATTACACACTCCATCTTGTCTGCATCAGTCATGAAGTAACCGCTCAAGTAACCACGGTCAAACTGCATACCCTCAACAACACCAATGTTGGTATCACGGCTCTTGCTCTCCTCGATAGTGATGACACCATCCTTAGAAACCTTGCGCATTGCGTCAGCCAAGAGCTTACCAATCTCAGCATCATTGTTGGCAGAAACAGTAGCCACCTGCTCAATCTTATCGTAGTTGTCGTCTACCTGTTCAGCATGTTCCTTGATGAAGGCAACAACAGCAGCTACAGCCTTGTCGATACCACGCTTCAAATCCATTGGGTTTGCACCTGCAGTAACGTTCTTCAAGCCCTCTGTTACGATAGCCTGAGTCAGGATAGTAGCAGTTGTTGTACCATCACCGGCATCATCACCAGTCTTACTGGCAACGCTCTTAACAAGCTGAGCACCAGTGTTTTCAAATTTATTCTCTAACTCTACTTCCTTAGCCACGGTAACACCATCTTTAGTAATCTGAGGAGCGCCAAACTTCTTTTCGATTACCACGTTGCGGCCCTTAGGACCGAGAGTTACCTTTACTGCATTTGCCAACTGATCAACACCCTTCTTCAAGAGGTCGCGGGCATCCATATTATATTTAATATCTTTAGCCATAATATATTCTTTCTAATAATGTTTAAATAAATATCAGCAAAAAGTTTTTTTATCTTTTTACTTTTTTACCTTTAAGAATTACTCTTCTACTACAGCGAGTACATCGCTCTGACGCATCATGATATATTTAGTACCATCGAATTCGAGTTCTGTGCCAGCGTACTTACCATAGAGTACGGTATCACCTTCTTTGAGAATCATCTCTTCGTCTTTCGTACCCTTACCTGTAGCAACGACCTTACCACGCTGTGGTTTCTCTTTTGCCGTATCAGGGATAATAATTCCACCTACTTTTTCTTCAGCTGGTGCAGGAAGTACCAGCACTCTGTCTGCTAATGGTTTAATGTTCATGATTCTATAATATTTTAATTGTTATACATTTATTTTGCCAACAGGTATTGCTACCCGTCACCCCGCCAGTATACGAAAAACGTGCCAAAGCATCCATACTGACACTTTGACACGTTTAAATACTGACATTATATCACAAAAGCTTGTGTTTTATTTCATTTTCCATTGATAATCGAATCTTTCAATATCCTCCTCAACCAATGGATTACCATTCTGAACTTCGATGAAAGTCAGCTGTGTAATCGCCTTGATGGCATGATAATGCTCCAGAGGAATCACCACGGTATCACCAGCCTTCACATGTTTCTCCTCACCATCAAGTACAAAGATGCCCTCACCTTCTACGAATGTCCACACCTCTGAACGATGGTGATGAAGCTGATAACTGATATTCTTACCTGGCTTCAAGGTAATACTCTTGGTGAGCGAATGATTGCCGTCAGCATACTCAGAATCGTCAATCACCCGATAAGTACCCCACCTTCTTTCCTCATACATCGGACGCGGAGTAAGATGTTCTACCGCCTTCTTGATGTCCTCGGAATATTTCTTTGCACAGACGAAGATGCCATCAGGACTCGCTGCAACAACAGCATCCTTCAAGCCATCCACATACAGAGGCAACTGGAGTTCGTTGATGACATGCGTATTCTCGCAATGACTTCCCATCACCGCATTACCGATGCTGGCATGGTGCAGCTCATCAGTGAGTGTATTCCAGGTACCCAGGTCCTTCCATTCACCATTAAACGGTACTACCGCTACCGATTCAGCCTTCTCCGCCACCTCGTAGTCGAAAGAGATTTTTGGAAATTCGCTATATCTTGCACGAGTATCTTCAAAGTTCTCACTCTGCATATACTTACGTACAATCTGCATCATATAGCCCAAACGGAAAGCGAAGACACCACCATTCCAGTAAGCACCCTCCTCCAGGAGTTTCTCTGCTGTAGGCACATCCGGTTTCTCGGTAAATCTCTTCACTATCTGATACTTCTCTCCTTCAGCAAAAGGAACCACATAACCATATTTTGCACTTGGATAAGTAGGTTTGATACCCATCAGCACGAGGTCGGCGACGTTTTTCTCCACACATTCCACCATACGGGCTATGGTATGGAAATATTCCAACTCGGTATAAGGATCACAAGGCATAATAACCACAACCTCATCATCCTCACATTTCTTCTTCAGTTTCAGATAACTTGCAGCTAAAGCGATAGCAGGGAAAGTATCACGCCTCTCCGGTTCGGTAACCACAGAAACCCGCTCTCCCAGCTGATTCTGGATGATATCCAGCTGACTGGCGTTTGTAGCAAGCGTAATATCGTTGGTCAGATTTGCTTCCTGAGCCTGACGTACCACGCGCTGAACCATACTTTCCATCTCCCCATTCTCCTTTTCGAGCAATGGCAAGAACTGTTTGCTTCTAGCATTATTGCTAAGTGGCCAGAGCCTTTTACCCGAGCCACCCGATAATAAAATTAATTGCATATTATTACTATCTAAATCGTTTATTTGTTCATACTTAAGATTTCACAAATTAACAATGAGAGACTGCATCACATCAGGAGTTTACTCCCAGTACCAACAGGCCTCAAAGAAGAATCATCCGTGATAATCCGGCTGCAAAAGTACGTTTTTCTTTTGAAACCACCAAGCAATTTCTAAAAAAACTACCTATTCATATAAAAATACCTAGATATGCGCAAGAAAGTAAAAAGGAAGAAAAAAACATCATTTAAACAGATTAAAAACAAGAAAAGCTGGTTCAAGTTGGTTCAAGTTGGTCTATTTCGATATTTTTTTGCTAATTTATTTCCGATTTTCAACTATTATTATTACCTTTGCGACCAAATATCAGTTTAAGCAAACCTCAAATAACTTAAAAAGATATATAAATAACTAGGAGTATAAAAAACATAAGCAAATGACGAACAAGCATTATAAAGGAAATGAAATGATAAGGAGACTGGTGATAGGTGCCGATTTCGTTATTCTCAACATCGTACTGTTGTTCTATACCCAATATGGTCAAGAACTCATACCCGCGTATTTCGACAAAGCAACAAAGATTACCTTTTTTGTTGCCAATGCAGCCTTGTTCCTAGGCGAATACTTCTATTCCACCATCATTCATGTCAGAAAGATCGGGTTCCTGCAGGTTACAAAGCGTACTTTATATCTGTCTGCAGCAACAACATTCTGTTTCTTTACCTTCTCAAGACTACTCGGTCACGGGGAAAAGATGTTCTCCTTCAGCATTATCTTCGGCATAACATTCTATCTGTCTCTCATCATAAGCCGACTCTGCGAGCTCAAATTACTAAAGTATTTCCGCTCTAAGGGCCTCAACTCACGCACCGTCATCTTTGTAGGTAACGATCCTGCCGTGAGCGAGATGTACAAGACGATGACTGAAGATCCCTCGGCAGGTTATATAGTAAAAGGATATTATGCAGATGAAGACATCACTGATAATCCGGAAGGGTTGAAAAGAATAGGAAACATGAAACAGCTCAAAGAGATTATCTCTTCTACCATGAATGATACCATCAATGGTGAACCTTCCAATATTGAAGAGGTTTTCTGCTGCCTGTCGCATAAAGATCCTGAGATTATCAATATCATACACTTCTGCGATAAGAATGTGATACACTTCTACTACCTGCCACGTGTGTTTGGTGAGTACAAATTGCATCTTGATGCCCAGAATTTCATGGGAAGGACGGTATATTCAAACCGCATAGAACCCCTAACAAGCACGTCAAACCGCATTATCAAGCGTAGCTTCGACATCGTGGTGAGCGGGCTTGCATGTTTGTGCATTCTACCATTCATTCCATTCATAGCTCTCATCATCAAGATTCAGAGTCCTGGTCCAATTTTCTTCAAACAGGCAAGAACGGGTCTGAATGGTGATACCTTCTACTGTCTTAAATTCCGTTCCATGCATGTGAACAAGGATGCAGACAAGGCACAGGCAACAAAGAACGACCCACGTAAATTTGCTTTCGGCAACTTTATGAGAAAGACGAACATAGATGAGTTTCCTCAATTCTTCAACGTTCTTAAGGGAGACATGAGTATTGTGGGTCCGCGCCCTCACATGCTGCATCATACAGAGGTGTATGGAAGCCTGATAGATAAGTATATGGTTCGCCACTTCTCCAAGCCGGGTATCACAGGTTGGGCTCAGGTTACCGGGTTCCGTGGTGAGACTAAGGAGCTCTGGCAGATGGAGGAACGTATCCGCCGTGATATCTGGTATATAGAGAACTGGTCGTTCTGGCTTGATATCAAGATTATCTTCATGACCGCCAAGAGCATTATCTGCCCTGACAAAAATGCTTATTAGGAGTCTATAAAAAAAGAGGATGTGCCATAAGTTTGGCAAATAGTTGGCGCATAACAGTTGACCACCGCATGCACATCAGCTGTTGTGCATGCGCATATCAGCTGTTATGCAAGCGCACAACAGCTGTTGTGCGACCGGAGATACTAACTGTCCCAACAACATATCCTAACTCTTCCAACAACATATCCTAGCTCTTCCAACAACATATCCTAGCTCTTCCAACAACAAGAAGAGGGTGTATCATTAACTTATGACACACCCTCTTTTTAGGTATTCTCTTTACTTATTACTTAGATTACTTAGACGGAAGCCTGTTGAGCCAACAGGTAAGGTCATTCAACATTTGGTCGTGATACGGGAAGCCATGAGCGGCATCGCGGAACCCCCATCCATGTCCGGCAGTCGGATAGATGTGCATGGTACACTCGTTGCCCGCCTTGCTCATGGCAGAATAATAGGCTACACCATTGGTTACAGGAGGAACAACCTTATCATCAAAAGACATCAGTATGATGGCACGAGGGGTAAGATTAGGACGAACAGCCTTGTCGTTAGACCACTCTTCTACCAGTTTCTTATTGGTATTACGCTCTTCACCCAAGAAATTCACACATGATCCCTTATGAGAGATACGCTCATCCATTGAAATCACCGGATAGAAAAGAATCGAGAAATCAGGTCGCACAGCCGCCTCAGCATGAGTACTGACGGAAGAAGCTAAATGTCCACCGGCAGAAAAGCCCATGATACCAACATCTTCCTTATTTATTCTCCATACTGCAGAACTGTCACGAACGGTACGCATCGCCTGATAGGCATCACTCAACGGAATATTGCGGTTTCCCTTAGGCATACGGTATTTCAAGACAAAGAAAGCGATACCCTGTTTGTTGAAATATTCTGCCCACTGATGCCCCTCATGATCCATCGCAAGATGGGAATAGCCACCTCCAGGACAATCTACTACGGCTCTTCCAGAGGGGTTCTTAGGAAGATAACAGGTAAGTTCACTCAGACCGTCGCTACTGTTCTTCAATACGAACTTGCGAGCGGTAGATTGAGCTGATGCTGTAATTGCTGTCAGCATCAGAAGAAAAAAAATCATTGTCTTTTTCATTTTTCTTTTTTGTTATGTTGTTTATATCTTTATTCTGTTTTGCTAAGATAATGCAAAGATAGGCATTTTTCGTTAACCCTATGTTATTTTTTCTTCTTTTTTTGGTGTTTTTGTTCCAATCGCTTTGATTATTGGTTCTTTTTTGCTATATTTGCAGAAAAATTGCTGTAAACGGCAATCGGAGAAAACATCTCTCTTCTGCCGCTGGCATTTATTTAGAAGTCTCACTTATAAAATATTGACATAGAATAATGAAGGATTTTTTCAAGAACGTGGCAGCCACTATTGTAGGACTGTTTGCCTTCGGGCTGATCATGACCATCCTGGGATTCATCTGTATCATCGGAATGGTGGCATCGAGCAACAGTAAACCGGCACTGAAAGACAATGCGGTGATGGTGATGAAACTACAAGGACAGATTGAAGACCGTACTGAAGACAACTGGCTCGGCGAACTGACAGGCGAGCAGTTTAACAACCTAGGCATGAACAGGATTCTCTCTTCTATCCGCAAGGCAAAGAATGAGGATAAAGTGAAGGGCATCTATCTGGAAACAGGTATCTTGGAGACAGATTATGCCACTTTGCAGGAAATCAGAAATGCACTTGCCGATTTCAAGAAGAGCGGCAAATGGATTATCGCATATGGTGATGCTCTCTCACAGGGTGGATATTATCTGGCTTCGGTTGCCAACAAGGTATATGTAAACCCAGAAGGCAATGTGGACTGGCATGGTATTGCATCGCAGCCACAATATATCAAAGATGTAGCAGCCAAGTTTGGCGTTCACTTTACGGTAGTGAAGGTAGGCAAATACAAAAGCTATACTGAAACATACACCGAAGACAAAATGTCGGATGCCAACAGAGAGCAGGTTTCACGCTATATTAGTGGACTCTGGCTACAGATGTTGGGAGATGTGAGCAAAAGCAGAAACATCAGCAAGGATTCACTGAACCGCTATGCTGACGGGCTGATGGTGTTTGATGATACCAAACTACTGAAATCTCGGAAGATGGTAGATGGATTCTGCTATTATGATGAAATCAGAGACGTGGTAAAGAAACAGTTAGGACTGAAGCCAGACGATACCATCAATCAGGTTGACTATAACGACGTAGATATGACTATAGACGACTCGAATCTGATGGGCGAAGAGATTGCCGTATACTACTGTCAGGGGTCCATTGTCAGGATGGAGACTCCTAGCATCTATGATTCTGAGCAACAGATAGTAAGTACAAAGGTCATCAAGGACCTTCAGGAACTTGCAGATAACAGTCAGGTAAAGGCCGTAGTTCTGCGTATCAATTCGGGCGGTGGCGATGCCTATGCTTCGGAACAGATCTGGAGAGCAGTTAAAGAATTAAATAAAAAGAAGCCGGTAGTGGTTTCGATGGGTGGTATGGCAGCATCGGGTGCTTATTATATGAGTATGGGTGCCCAATATATCATGGCACAACCTACAACATTGACCGGCAGTATCGGTATCTTTGGAGCCCTGCCAGATTTCAGTGACCTGATGACAAAGAAGTTAGGCTTCAAGTATGATGAAGTGAAGACCAACCGCAACAGTACTTATGCCTCTGCAGGCATGTCACGCCCATGGAGTGCAGAAGAGATTGCCAGCATGCAAAACTATGTGAACCGTGGATATAGCCTCTTCCGCAATCGTGTGGCTGAAGGAAGAAAGATGAGCACAGAACAGGTTGAAAAAATAGCTCAAGGAAGAGTTTGGCTAGGAACTGACGCCAAGAAGATCAAGTTAATTGATGGATTCGGCGGCTTGAGCGACGCCATCGACAAGGCTGCAGAATTGGCTCATCTCAGCAGTTATCAGGCGGTAGAATATCCGGCATTGGATGGATGGATGGAACAGTTGCTGGATATGGCGGGCGGAAACAAGGGAACATATCTCGACGAACAGTTGCGTCTGGCATTGGGTGATCTCTACCAGCCATTCATCATGATACGCAATATGAAGGAGAAAGAGCCTATACAGGCTGCACTTCCTTACGTACTGAACATACAATAACATTTATAATAAGGTATGCGTACATTAATATATAGACATACCGAATTAAGAGAAAGGAAACAGACATGAGAACAGAAGGCGATCTTATCAAGATCAACGACTGGCTGCTACCACTGAGTTGGATTTATGGCGGCATGGTCAGATTTCGCAATTGGCTCTTCGATATCGGACTGAAAAAGAGTCAGTCATTCTCAATCCCGATCATTTCTGTGGGTAACATCACGGTGGGCGGATCGGGCAAGACTCCCCATGTGGAGTATCTGATACGCTTGTTGCACGACAAGGTTAAGATAGCTGTGCTATCACGTGGTTACAAAAGAAAGACCAGTGGCTATGTGCTGGCAGATAAAGATACGACAATGTCAGAGATTGGCGATGAACCCTTCCAGATGCACAGCAAGTTTGACGATATCTATGTAGCCGTAGACGCTAAGCGTGTGAGAGGAATCGAAAAGTTGCAGAATGAAGAACCGACCAAGGATGTAGATGTAGTATTACTGGATGATGCCTTTCAGCATCGCTATGTGAAGCCAGGTATCAACATTCTGCTGGTAGATTACCACCGTCTGATCATCTATGACAAGATGTTGCCAGCAGGAAGACTGAGAGAACCTCTAAGCGGTAAGAACCGTGCAGACATTGTGATTATCACTAAATGTCCAAAGGACCTGAAGCCAATGGAATTTAGAGTACTCACCAAGGCTATGGACCTTTACCCTTTCCAGAAGCTCTACTTCACCTGCATCAACTATGATACGCCAAAGGGAGTTTTCGAAGACCAGCAGATAGCCAAGGAGGAGTTGAAAAACTACCATGCTCTGCTGGTTACTGGTATCGCATCGCCTAAGCAGATGGAACACGACCTGAAGCCAATGGTCAAGAGTATGCAGTCGCTGAGTTTCGGTGATCACCATCGCTTCAAGAATAAAGACATCACACGCATCAACGAGGCGTTTGAACAGATGCCAGAACCCCGTCTGATTATCACGACAGAGAAAGATGCCGTGAGACTAAAAGAGACAGAGGGACTCTATGAAATAGTTAAGAAAAGCATATACGAACTGCCTATCAAGGTAAGTTTCATGCTGGAACAAGAAGATAATTTTAACGACAAAATCATTAGCTATGTACGAAAAAATTCAAGAAACAGCATCCTGGCTAAAAGAAAGGATGACAACAAGTCCGAAGACAGCAATCATACTGGGAACCGGTCTCGGACAATTAGCTTCAGAAATAACTGACAGTTATGAATTTCCATATAGTGAAATACCAAACTTCCCAGTATCTACCGTTCAAGGTCATGCAGGCAAACTGATTTTCGGTAAGTTAGGAGGTAAAGACATCATGGCTATGGAAGGAAGATTCCATTACTATGAAGGATATGACATGAAGGCTGTAACCTTCCCAGAACGTGTGATGTACGAGTTGGGCATTGAAACCCTCTTTGTAAGCAACGCTTCGGGCGGTATGAATCCGGAATTCCAGATTGGAGACCTGATGATTATCGATGATCACATCAACTTCTTCCCAGAACATCCATTGCGCGGAAAGAACTTCCCTACCGGTCCACGTTTCCCGGATATGCACGAAGCATACGACAAGAAACTCCGCGACCTTGCCGACGATATCGCTAAGGAGAAGGGAATTGATGCAAAGCATGGTGTATATGTTGGCGTTCAGGGACCTACCTTCGAGACACCGGCAGAGTATCGCATGTATCGTGTATTGGGTGGTGACGCTGTAGGTATGAGTACTGTACCTGAAGTGATTGTTGCCCGCCATTGTGGAATCAAGGTTTTCGGCATCAGCATCATCACCGATCTTGGCGGTTTCGATGTACCTGTAGAAGTCAGTCATGAGGAGGTGCAGATTGCAGCCAATGCCGCACAGCCTAAGATGACAGAGATTATGCGAGAAATCATCCGCAGATCTTAAGTATAAATTATAAACTATTATTTATTTTGGATATCTCAAAGTTAGGTGAATTCGGTCTTATAAACCATCTCACCAAAGGTTATGAAAAGAAAAACGAGTCTACAGTTTATGGTGTAGGCGACGATTGTGCCGTGATGCATTATCCAGACAAGGAGGTGCTCATGACTACAGATATGCTGATGGAGGGCGTACATTTCGACCTTACCTATATTGACATGGTTCACTTGGGTTACAAGAGTGCAATGGTAAACATCAGTGATATCTTTGCTATGAACGGAACCCCACGTCAGATGGTAGTAAGCATAGCATTGAGTAAACGATTCAAAGTAGAAGACATTGATGAATTCTATAAGGGTCTTCGAATGGCATGTGACAAATGGGGAGTAGATATCGTGGGAGGTGATACTACCTCTTCTCTCACCGGTTTAGCCATCAGTATTACTTGTATCGGAGAAGCAGCAAAAGAAGAAATCGTATACCGCAACGGAGCCAAGGAAACAGACCTGATCTGTGTGTCGGGCGACTTGGGCGGTGCCTATATGGGACTTCAACTGCTGGAACGCGAAAAGGCTGTATACTACGGACAGATAGAAGATATCCGAAAGAAGATGGCTGAGGCTAAAGCAAATGGTGATAACGAGAAACTGGCTCTTCTGAACAGAGACTTAGAGAATATGCGCAACTTCCAGCCAGATTTCGCCGGCAAGGAATATCTCTTGGAAAGACAACTGCAGCCTGAGGCACGCGGAGATGTGATAGCACAACTGCGTGAGGCAGGTATCCGTCCTACAGCCATGATGGATGTGAGCGATGGTCTGAGCAGTGAATTGATGCATATCTGCGAACAGAGTCATTGCGGATGCAGAGTATATGAGAAGAACATACCTATCGACTACCAGACAGCCGTGCAGGCAGAAGAATTCAATATGAACCTTACCACCTGTGCTATGAATGGTGGCGAAGATTATGAACTTCTCTTTACCGTACCTATCGGTGACCACGAGAAGATTGAGACTATGGAGGGTGTAAGGCAGATTGGTTACATCACCAAAGAAAATCTGGGCAAGTTCCTCATTACCAGAGACGGACAGGAATTTGAACTGAAAGCACAAGGTTGGAATCCGCTGAAAGATTAATTTCAAACAAGGGGATATTTAGTTAATAAACATTAAGCAAGAGAAAATATTTCGTTTTCTCTTGCTCAATTAAAATATTTATTGTACCTTTGCAACCGCAAAAAGCAAGATGGTGCCATAGCTCAGTTGGTAGAGCAAAGGACTGAAAATCCTTGTGTCCCCGGTTCGATTCCTGGTGGTACCACTCCTCCTTTCATAAAAGGCGGTTACTAACTGTGGTTAGGGCCGTCTTTTTTTTATATCCACACCTTAAGGTAACAGATATTACAAACAAGACAAAGTATAGAATTTATTAAACAAACTAAACTTAAAAAGCTTATGAAGAAGATTTTTATAGCTTTATTGGTCTGTTTCTCATTTGTGACAGCCAATGCCAAAGATTACAGTAAGTATTATCAGAACTTACCAGTTCAGATGGAGCAACCTACATTGCCTAGCATCCCAGACAATCATGTCAGTATCTTAGAATGTGGCGGCAATGGTGACGGACTCACCATGAATACCCAGGCATTTGCCAAAGCCATCAGCAAACTGAACAAGATGGGCGGCGGTCATCTTAATGTGCCTGCAGGTATCTACCTCACCGGTCTCATCTCACTGAAGGACAATATTGACCTGCATCTGGAAAAGAATGCCATCATCGTTCTTTCTGAAGACAAGAATGATCACTTCAAGATAGACGAGACTACGGGAAAGAAAGAAAACCGTGCAACTCCAGCCATCAATGCCAGCAAGAGAAAGAATATCTCCATCACAGGCGAGGGCACTATTGACGGAAACGGAGAATGGTGGAGACCGGTAAAGCGCAGTAAGGTTAGTGACGTAGAATGGAAAGAATTCCAGGCTATGGGCGGAACTCTTAATGAAAAAGGTGACATCTGGTATCCATTCAATCTGAAACATCAACCTAACGTGGCTGAGAATATGGACGAACAGGAGAAAACCCGAACACACATGATCAGATTCACCAGTTGCGAGAATGTGCTTGTACAGGGAGTTACACTTCTGAATAGTCCTAAATTCCATATCATCCCTACCCGATGCAAGAATGTGACTATCGACGGAATTACCGTAAAATGTCCATGGAATGCCCAAAATGGTGATGCGATTGATATCTCCAGCTGTAAGGATGTACTCATCGTAAACAATGTGATTGATGCAGGTGATGATGGTATCTGCATGAAGGGTGGCGCAGGCGCAGCAGGTGTGGCAGCAGGTCCTTGTGAAAACATCAATATCCAGGACAACACCGTATACCATGCCCATGGAGGTTTTGTTATCGGCAGCGAGTTCTCTGGCGGCATGAAGAATATTGTTGTTCGCAACAATACTTTCCTGGGAACAGATACCGGTTTACGCTTTAAAAGTGCTGTGAAGAGAGGTGGAACATCAGAGAACATCTATATCGACCATATCTACATGACCGATATCAAGGATGCAGCCATCACCTTTGAGACCACTTATTTTGACAACCATGTAGGTGCCCAGAAGCAGACAACTCCCGTAAAGCAGGAATTCCTGCCAAACTTTCAGGATATCCACATGAGCAACATCTACGTACGAGGTTGCGAAACAGGTATTGAAGCACATGGTGCAGAAGGTATGGTACACGATATCACCATCAAGAACTCCAATATCTTCTACACCAAGGAAGCCAAGAATATCGATGCTGCCTGCAAAATTCTGTTGGAAAACGTACGTTTTGAAAGTTTCGCAAAGTAAATTTTCTACTCAACATTCAAGAAGTCTATTTGACAACAGTAAGCGTATGATCGCAAACCGTGAAATGAATATCAAGACCCTCATAAGGCATTCCATAGACCTTATGAGGGTCTTTCTGGTAATGCGGACGGGGATCTTGGGCAAGTACCTCTTTCAATATTTCAATCTTTTCTGCATTCAATCCCTGCAGACGCAGATGCCTGTCTACATCTTCAGAAATCTCAACATCAAGTTTCTGCCATTTGCGGTCATCAACAAAACCGCTCCTTGCCCCAGGATGAGAATCGGCATACACCACATACGGTTTGATGTCAAATATCGGTGTCTTGTCCATAAGATCAGCTCCCTTAACATGAATGACAGGACCATGAGGAGTCTCCCATTCGATATGAGAAATTTTTACCGATGAAAGACCTATATTATTAGGACGGAAAGGACTTCGAGTGGCAAAGACACCCACTTTCTCATTGCCTCCCAACACAGGAGGACGAACAACCGGACTGTGCGCTTTGTGCCTATTGGCAGAAAATTCCCAAATCAGCCAAAGATAGTCAAAGCCCTCCATGCCACGCAGCGCATCAGGGTTACGAAATTCGGGTTCAAAAACAATCTGTCCTTCCAGTTCTGCTACCAATCCAGCCTGTTTGGGTATGCCAAACTTGCTACTGAAGGGAGAACGAAAATATGCTATTGGTTTTATCTCCATATTTACTAATTATTACACCTTAATTATATATAAGACGAAAAAAGGCATGAATTATTTTGCCGTATGCACAAAATAATGTACCTTTGCAGACAGAATAAAAAAACAAAAAGAAATGAAAATACAAAGACCATCGTATGAAATCTGGTTACAGAAACCAGGTGAGCTCGGTATCTACCAGCAGATAGAACGAGCAGGAAGAGTATGCTATAAAAGTGAGAATAATACCACTGTGAATTCTGCCAAACCTTTCGTGGATCGGATGGTGCAGAGTGAACACTTTGCCATGCTGGAACATGGAACCGTGTATCTGGTATGCAAACATGGAGAGTTGCCGCTTTATACCCACAACAAGTTCTCACGTCTGAAAACTTTAGACGGCAAAGACTATATTACAACCAATCTCCGAGTATTGGCAGAAAACAAGGCGATGGATGATTTGAAATACCTCAGCAACTATGAAGAAGGTAAGCACGAACTCCGTATTACCGTTCATTTTACTACTCAGATTTCCATAACCCGAGAATATAACCGACATCGCGCCAACTCTATGGCAGAACAGAGTACCCGTTACTGCAACTATTCGAAGAATAAGTTTGATAACGAGATTACCATCAACCTGCCTACATGGGTAGAAGCAGAAGGCTTCGATGGTTCACAAGATCCCAGCGACTACCGAATAGAAGATATGTGTGCTGACATTGCAGAAGGAAGAACTGCTGAATGGAGTAAACTCACAACTTGGATATTCGCCAATCAGGCTGCCGAATATGCCTACATGAAACTGATAGAGGCAGGTTGCAAACCACAGGAAGCACGAGCCATCCTACCATTGGACTGCAACACAGAACTGGTTCATACCGCTTTCGTGAGTGACTGGAAACATTTCTTCGACCTTCGCGCATTAGGTACTACCGGTGCACCACATCCTGATGCCAAGATTTTAGCCTTGCCACTGATGGAAGAGTTTAAGCAGAAAGGTTACCTCTAAGGTTTAAAAAATATTAAAGCACCCTTTCAAAATAAAGATTTTCTATTCTTTTGACATAACGAATAGATATATTTTGTATTTTTGCAGTGTGTTTTTCATAGTATTAGATTTAAGGTTATCAAGATTGGGGCTACAGCGGTAGCCCTTTTTTATTGTCTTTTTCAGCCTTACCTCTCTATTTTTTGCCGATTTTGCCACTAATTAGCCCCCAAAACGCATTTTTTTGAAGAAAAACAAAAAAAAGTTGGCAAAAAATTTGGTGGAACCAGAAAATAGTAGTACCTTTGCAACCGCTTAAGAAAACCAAGCTATAGTCATCCAGACTAAAACAATGGAGAGATGGTAGAGTGGTCGATTACAACGGTCTTGAAAACCGTCGTACCGAGAGGTACCGGGGGTTCGAATCCCTCTCTCTCCGCTCAAAGTAGCGTAACTATCTGATTATCAGAGAGTTACGCTACCTTTCGTTTATAAGCTGCGCCAGATATGCGCCACTTATTGTCTATACGTAGAATCAACGTCTTCTATCCCATGAACCAAGGGCTCTAAAAGATGTTAAAAAAAATGTGTTCAAATTTTCGCACTGGTAATGTTTCAAGCCTCATAGGCTACACATCCCCAACCCTGCACAAAGGTGTACGCTGGTTCGTTGATTTTTTTGCTTTGGATCCTGCAAGCAATGACATGAGACGAAAAAGATACTATATTGGCAATAACTTGACTATTGCCGAGAAGAAACGTAGAGCTTCTGAAATTATTCAAGTTCTAACTGTACAATTATCCCAAGGATGGAATCCATGGGTCACAGCAGATGACGCTCGTGGCTTTGTCGCCTTTGAGGAATGCCTGAAAAGATACTTGGAATACGTTGAGAGAATGGATAGAAAGAAGACAAGAGATAGTTATCGTTCAAGAACAAATATCTTGAAAGAATATCTTAAAACAATGCCAACACCAATAAACTATGTTTATCAGTTTGACACTTCTTTTTGCAACGGCTTCTTGGATTGGATATATCTTGACCGAGAAAGTTCTCCACGAACACGTAACAACTACAGAGGATGGCTTTATAGTTTCGCAGAGTTTCTTATTGCAAGAAAGCATATCAAAAACAATCCTGTTGAGCCTATAAAAGTTATGCCAGAGCATGAGAAGTTCAGAAAAGACCTCTCACCTAAGATGCTGCAACAAATGTCCTCATACCTGGGAAAAGAGGACAAATACTTTTACTTGGCTTGCCTGATGCAGTACTATACGCTAATAAGACCAGGAGAACTTAGTCACCTAAAAATTGGTGACATCTCTATAAAGAACCAGACAGTATTTGTTTCCAAGGAGTTCAGCAAGAATCACAAGGATGCAGAAGTCGGACTTAACAAAGCAATCATCAAGTTGATGTTAGACTTGAACACCTTTGCTTCTCCAAACACCCATTATCTCTTTGGAGAAGGCTTCAAGCCAAATGCTTCAAGATGCAGCGCAGACCAATTCAACAGACGTTGGAAAAAAATGCGTGAAGCCTTACACTGGGATGAGCACTATCAATTCTACAGCTTGAAGGATTCTGGTATCAGAGACCTTGCTAATTCGCAAGGCGTTGTCATCGCTCGTGACCAAGCAAGACATAGCGACATAACAACAACGAACAAATATATCCAGAAGCATGGTGTGCAAAAGGAAACATTAAGTTTTGAAGGTAATCTTCCCTATGGGGACAATGAGCCAGACTTATCACAGACTTAAAAAATATACTTTTTTCTTGTAGCGGAGTAGCAAAGACTCCGCTACAAGAGAACAATTTCTGAAAATCAACGACTTAGTTTTAGCTACAGACTGTATTTCACTATTTTTTCGCTACATTTTCCTTAAAGCATCTTCCCACCGCCAACAAGAGACTTCAGCAAGCTGAACACACTTGTTTCCCACCCTCTCAACAGACAAAGAGTTTCACGATATAAAGAAGCAGAAAAAATCCCCAACAATATAGAAAGTAGCTTTTCGCCTTAATGCCGTTTGCTGTCTTAGGCTATCCATAAATGGACAGGCTTAGACAGCAAATGGCAAAGCCGAACATGATGGCAAATTGCTATCTTGAATTTCAGAAGAATACGCAAAGGATGAATTTCACCATCCTTACAGACTTTTCTTCTTGTATTCAAGATGACAATTCTTTAGCCATCATTAAAGCTACACACTATATTGTCCCACCCTTCCCTTTCAAACTCAATCTTAAAATTCACCCACCCAAATAGCAATAGTTATTCTGCTATAAAAACAGCAGAACGTGGCAACAGCTACACCAAATTCACTGCATCAGACATCGAGAGACTGACATTGCCAGTCCTCATTATGTCTCAACTTGTAATTTGATGTAGTTGCAGACACTGTAACCGTTGCTATTCCCTCCCTTTATTAATATATTGACCTAAGGGAAGAAATTATATAGCTATATCATTACTGGATTTGCTGCGTGACATGGAAGGATATTCCAAAGAGACATCATAAAGATGCAATATTCTATAAACGTTACTTTTGCCCCTATAACCTGTACGTTCCATGATTTCCTTGACACTATAGCCAGCATTATACATATTGATGACCATTCTGTAACGCTTTAGCCTTCTATCAGAATGCTTGTTAGAATAAAGGTCAGCCTCTATGTCATCGTGGCTATTTCTGTCACGTTTGCTAAACATCTTACAAACAACATCAAACACGTCTTTAGTTGTTGTACCTGAGAAAAGCAAGTTATTGGAATCCACTTTGTCTTCTACGGAAACGATTCGGATATTTTTCTTTGAGCAAAATTTCAGGAAGAATATCATATCATGAATATTCCTGAAAGCATTGTCAAAAGAATACAAGACGGCTATGTCATAATCATCGAGTCCATCGACGAAATCCTGCCACCTTGACCTATTGCTTGAACGCACTTCTTCAACATGAACGCTGACACATCCATGCTCCTTCATAAGATTGAGCATTTGCTCTGTCTGCTCAATATCTTGTGCAGCTTTTATAAAGCCTATATTCTTCATATTTATAATATTACTCGTTAATAACAGTACAAAAATAACACTTATTCGTCTAACATACAAATATTTACACAATTATTCACATAAACGAGCAAAACATATCACCTTAACATCTCTTTTGGTTCTATTTTTAATATTTTGAGAACCAAATATCAATTTATTGATACTCACAATATAAAAATATCAAACTTTTTATTAATTTTGCGGCAAAATTCACAAAAACAAGAATAATGATTAAAATACATTTGGAATCAATAAAGAAGTATCGCACATGTATAAAATCCCATTTGGACATTTTATGCATGGCATTTGCCTTCTTGCTTGCAGCAAGCAGCACTTCATGCACCAACAACAAATATGGCTTTAGTTCTCCCGAGGATGCCATTGGCACATACAGAGAACAGCTGAATATTTTGAGAAACGCCAAAACTTCCAACACGAAAGATTTTGGCATGCTCATTTGCAAATGGAAAGAGACAAAGGACACGATTATCAACTATCTCAGAAAAGACTCAGTACTCATTAAAGATGAACGTGTTGCACAATCCTTTTATGGCATTCATGATTCTATCAGAAACGAAATGCTGAGACTTTCAGAAACATGGAGGTATGACTATTCTGATGTATTGACCTTAAAGGAGCAGACATCCCCCTTCAAGGAGGACAAGGAGATACAAGAGGCTGTGAAGGAAGCTGAACCTTTCTTCGAATCTTTGAGCAATACACCAATAAGCCAGTCTGACAAAAATTCCATACTCAAAAGATACCGTTACTTTTTAGCTATGGCAAACAAGAGAACCATCAGCTGCAAAAAAGATATGTTGGAGTTTATCAAGCAAGAAGATTTTTTCTTCCGCTCTTTCTTGGCTCACCTGTCAGAAATGAACAATGAGCCACTATCAGACATAACCAAAGAAACGGATGACATTTGCAGGAATATATTTATCGCTTCGAGAGAAGGCAAGATTACGCCTAAAGATGCTATGATATATATGTCAATGAGAACAGGAAGAAGACTTCTGCTAAATGCAGTCGTTTGCGTGAACGACATCAATCAGATGGACATAAAGGACAAAGCACAAGGCAATGCATACCTATGGATGATTATCCAACCATTCATTAGCATAGACCAATTCACCCTTGCGACACTGACATCCGAAGAAAAGAGTAACTTTAATTACATCACAAAACAAATTCCAAAATCAAAGAAGTTCGCAAGGACTTTCGACATAAAACTGCAGGCATTAAACTACCTGCTTCCTCAACAACTTTTAAAAATGTACATACTATCAATTTAAAATAGAGTAATTATGATAACAAGAGAAGTCAATAAATTCATGCTACTGGCACCTTTGATGTTGCCAAAGTTAATTGATTGCAAGAAATGCCAGGAGCCAGATCTTACGGAAGACTCCGCAATTCTCTACTTTAGTCTTGAAGAGCCTTTTCCGATAGGTTGCGTAATGGATATGTTAGAGGATGACATGGACTTGCTTCTTCTGTACCACGGAACAAAGAAGGAGAGCCCACGCATTCATCATTGTTGCTTCTTCGCAAGTCCCAAGACAGGACAAAGCATGTATAAGATAAATGTGACAACAGACAGCAGAGAATTTGTCAAAGATATCAGTGTCACAATATTTGACTCAATAGATGTTTGGGAAGACGAGCTTGAAACTGACCTTAACACCCATTCTGGCAAATTCGACTTTATCGTCTCCCTGTCTCATCAAGAACTACTATCCATATTTTGTAAACTCGACTATGAATCCTAATTTATTGATAAAGATAGCAGACATCATCAACAATAACGGTTCCAAGTATCGTGCAGTCATCCCATGCTCCAAGCATGATTATATGATTCAAGAAGGCAACAAACTACTGAAGTCGTGTTGCTATGTTCTCAGAATAATGGTATCTGGGAAAACAAAAAATCATATTAAGAGAAGCGTATGGAACATTTACGAGTATGACATGGACAGGATTATACTGAAAGTGTCAAGAAGAGACAAAGACTTTGCCGAAAGGATTAACTCTTGCGAGCTAACTCCACACGACGTGGAGAACATTGTTCGCAGGGCATCCTTCGGTTCTTTAAGATTAAAAATAGCCGATTCTTCGTTCTACTTGTATGTGGGAGAAAAAGAATAAAGAATTACGCATATTACCATTATTACTTATATTTATAATATTACAATGTTTGAAAATGACAGCATTGTTTTTACTTTTAGCATTTTGTCTTGGCCTTTTTGTATTTTCAATGGTAGCATACAAGAAATATCGCAAATTCATTGTAGCTATGGCTTACTCAGAAAAATGCAGATTGTTTTGTATCTGCTTGACTGGAATCTTGATTATAGGATTCCATTTAGTCTATTACGCAGCACAACCGCATGATATGGGTATCATGATTTCAACCATTTTTCTTTTTGCATCACTTGCAACAAAGCACATGTTACAACTATTTGTATATATCAGGTCAAAAAGAAACCTTTATACAGCACTGGGCTTGGTCACTGTGGTATTTGCCTTTGTACCATATATGTTCACAACATCAGTTACGTTTGCAATAGCCTTGATAGGAATATCTCTACTTCCGACGGATAGGCAAATCCACAAAAGGCGTTTGAAGTCAAGCAGCCATATAGGTTAGTTTAACCATATTACGAAGAAATTTCTGAAAAGTATTTTTTTCCAAAAGCATAAATATAATGAACAAAGCAAATAGAACCCTAAGCTGGCTGTCAATTAACAGCCAGATGATTAATTGTCTAAAGACTAAGACAAACCATAAGTATTCGCGTTATGATGCTTTCATATGGTTGCTTGAAAGCATACTTATCAATGGCAAGAAAAATGGTGAGCAACCATTAATTTCTTTCTCTGCTTCATACATTAAGTTGGCAGACGAATGGAAATGGACACGCCAAACTGTGCAGAAGTTCATTGAGGAACTAATAAGTTTGTCGCTCATATCCGCAAAGCGAGAAGGTAATGCATATACTTTTACCCTTAGCGAGAAAATGAAAAGCAAAATCATCTTAGAATAGGCATTAACCTTTCCCTCTTATTGAGCTATCCAAAATATAAGACAACAGATGCAAGAATAGTTTCTTTCATCAAAATGCATCATAAGGCTGGTAATGCCTTCAGCTTTTCGCATATATAAAGGATGAGCCGAAGCTCATCAAGGCGCATATATTTGGAAGGATGGTAAAGCCATAGGTTTTCGCATATATAAGGATGAGACAAAGCTCATCGAGGCGCATATATTTGGAAGGAAGGAAAAGCCTTAGGTTTTCGCATTTATAAAGATAAGTCAAACCTCATCGGGGCGCAAGTTCTCTAAAACAGGCGAGCTTGCTCCCCAAAGTTAAACGATACAGCATTATAAACTATATAACAACGATTTTTCAAATCGGTAAGCCTAATTACCGTTGACATTCGTTAACGGATTAGGCTGACACTCCAGAGGAGTTCCTTCGGGGAGCAAGCTCTGTCAGAAACATAAACATAGAATATTATGGCAGGAAGAAAACAGGTAATGGATATGCATTCCGAAACTAACGGAGTGAGCCAGTTTGAAAGTGACGAGCAGCAAAGAAATTGGGATGATAATAAATGGCTCCAGAAAAGCAAAGATAGTTTAGCCAATTATGACAAGACTCGCTCATCTCTTAATTTCGAGGTCACAAAAGGTGGAATAATCCAACCTATTGACACTTCAAAAAGCATCGCTCAAAAGATGGTAGATAACTTGACGGTAAGAGGCATCAAAGATCCTAATGCCAACCCGAACATCAGAAGGCGAAGAAGAACTATCGCCAAATTCATATTTGGAGGGAATCGTGAGCGGATGCATGAACTCGCTTTCGGCAACCAGACTGTTAACCTATCAAAGGGAGCGGACAATTCAAACATTACAAGAAACAAAGACATCGAGGATTGGGCTCGTGATGTCTATAGTTTTGTTGCCAAGAAATTCGGTGAAGAGAATATTATCGGCTTCTATGTTCACCTTGACGAGAAAAACCCTCATTGCCACTGTTCTGTCGTTCCTGTTGACCAGGAGAAGAACCGCATCTCTTGGAAATCTGTCTTTGGGGATGGAAGACAAGCAGAGTCCGCCAATATGACCCGACTTCACAACGAACTTGTCAAGGAGGTTAGCGAGAAATGGGGACTGGAAAGAGGTGACAGCAAGGAAGAAACAAAAGCCAAACATAGGTCAACCGAGGAATACAGGCAAAGTCTCATCCATGATGTCTGTGAATTAGAAAACACAAGAGAGGGACTATTGAAGCAGATACATCGTGCAGAAATCAAGCTTAAAGGTCTCACTACGATGATAGCAAATTTACAGGTTCGAAAAGAAAAGGTAGAACAGGAAATAGAACAAATTGCGATTCAATTTGAACAAGGAAACGCAGACAATGCAGAACTTGCAAAGAAGCTACAAACATTGAGAAAGCAACTCGTCGATATTGACATGAAATTACAGGAACGTAACAATATGCTTGACGAGACAAACGAAGTCTTAGCCAAAGCAAAAGGTAGGCTTTACGAATTGAGAAAGGAATACAACCGGGTTCAAGATTATATCGGCGACGATGCTGAAAGAGAAGCTGCAAAAATTCAGAAGGATATACTATCCACTTACAACAAGATGGTAGCCAAGTCTATTGAGCCGCTTCTTCCAACCCTTTCTGACGAACAGCGTGAAATCATTGAAAACACTGGCTATGTCAACCTTACAGAGAATAGCGAGAACATCATCAATTGCGCCTTGCTTCTCGCCCTTGAATATATCCATGAAGCTACAAATTATGCAGAATCATGCGGTGGTGGAGGCAGCACAAGTTCTGGTTGGGGACGTGACAAAGACGATGACGACGAAAGATGGTGGATGAGGTGCATCACCCAATCCGTTACGATGATTTGTAACAGTAGTAGAAAGCCAAAAAGAAAGAGATAATATAGGTAATTCAATATTACCCATATTATCTTTATAAATTCTTCTACTGAAGAGAATCCTGAATCATAGCAATTGCTTTTTTGCATTTTTGGTATTGCTCATCAAAGCCATATTTCAGGGAGCGTTCATAGTTATGCTTCAAATCATTTAACTTGACAGCGATTGCTGTTTTATTATGAGAGTCAATAATACATTGAATATATTCAAAATATGTTTTCGTCTTATCATGAGTCAAGACCAAGACACTCTCAACAATAGACCGAGCAACACCTTTAGCCAACAAGTCCTCACCATTCAAGGATGTATCTTCAATGACATCATGCAAAAAGCCGACACAAATTTCATCCTCACAGCTACCCATTTCACCCACATGAAGAGGATGAAGAATTACAGGCAAACCAACCTTATCCAATTGCCCTTTATGAGCTGCCACAGCAATTTCAAGACATAGTTCTATTTGATTATTCATATCCAAACCTTTTTTAGCCCCTACGCCAAAGATGGCATAGGGGCAATTACCAATATTACCAATTGTCATTCTCATTACCTGTTAGACCATTTTTCAGGCATTCTTCAATCTTATCCATCACAACATTTGAATAAGCATGAGCCATCACCAAAGCCTTACAAGAAGTTTTCTTATGCGAATCCTTTGCTGCAAATGGGAAACATGAATCCAATGTCCATTTTTCATCAGAACGAGAAGGAGGAGTTTGATTTCCTCCAAGTGCAGCCATCCAACCACCACCAATCATACGAACTACATCATAATATGGAACCGTGTACGTAACTCGAACTTTTCCATCTTTTATGTCGCACTTTATAACAGGCTTGATGCTGACATTATAAGCACTTGTGCCTCCTGCATGTTGCGCTATATCCGCAACATATCCCTGTGCAATGATTGTACCCAATTCCTTGTCATTAAGCTTGATTACAGAATTAGCATCATTGAATGTAGCAGTAAACCAATAATTAAGCAATACATACAACTGATCCTTTGTTTTTCCCTCTGCCTGGATTACTTGGACATAAGTAATGGCATTGTTTTTGTCAAGAGAAATCTGAGAGCCGAGATTTGTGGCGGCATCAACCCATTTGTCCCCATACTTTTCCTTTGCATATTTCTCTAACTCGTCTGCACGCAAGATTTGAGCGTTTACAGACACGACAGCTGTCAATAACAACAAAAATGAAATAAAAAACTTTTTCATAACTCACAGTTTATAATTCAACATAATTATTAAAATTCAAAACCAAGTTTGAGAGTAATTGCCTCCGCATCATACTTCTCTGCACTCCGTACATAATCCATACTTGCATGACTTGTAAAATGTGCAAATGTCTCAAACTCCAACTTTTCCGTTACATAGCCAACAGAAAAATTCACAGCTTGCTTGTCATTGATAGAAAATCTACAACCAACAGAAGCATTCACATACAACCCACCATTGTTTGTCACAAACGTTCCGCCTTTTACATCAATAAAAGGACTTACCTTCTTTTTCAGAAAATTACAACGGACATTTGCAAATACAGGGACGTCAACCTTACTTTCTCTTACATCAAGAGGAATGTCCATACCCTTTGTCTCGTAAGAGGACATAAAATGCAATCCAGTACCAGCTCCAAAGAACAAATAGGGATTTACCTGATAACCATGCGACGTGTTTACTTCAAAACGTCCAAAGTCGTCGTAATCGCCAACTCCCACAGAATAACCTGCATCGACATAACCACGATAACAATTCTTAGATGTGTTCTGAGCAAAAACTCCAATAACAGAAAGCAGCAAAACTGCCAAAAACAACACCTTTCTCATAATGCAATTAATTAAAGTTTAACTTATGTTTTCTAACTCTGCTGCAAAGGTACTTCGGGTTAGTGCAGTCTTTCTGCATAGAGAAATATTTTTAAAAAAAAAATAAAATCAAGCAAGATTTGAAACCAATATCTTGCTTGATTATCTCTTAATAATTTTGAAGAGCACATAATATTTCTATATGCTTCACTATATAATCTATACTTATGTTATATCTATGCTTAGAATAGTACAACAAAGCTTCATGCAGCTTACCCTGAGGCATTATAGACTTATACTTAAAGTGGCAAATATTGTCCCCTTGATGCTCCCAAAGACTATGACAATCAGCCCAAGCCCTGTTAGTGGTCATATAAGCCAAAACAAGCTCTACTGTCAAAAACACAGCACCATGCTGTACTATATCTCCTTGATAATCATCTAACTCATATATTTCAGAAGAAAATATCTTCTCTATTCCATCAACCAATTCTTGAATCGAAAGCTTTCTGTTTTTTATATCAGAATACAAAGAAGATTCAAATTGTCGTAAATATATCAACAAAGCTACCAAATCTGGACAAGTTTGATGACTGATAAGGAAAGTTTGCAAAGCAAGTCTTAGATGAATCATAAACTTCTCAACTTGGCGCAAAGTCAATCCTTTAGACTTTAACAAAGCCAAAGGTACTATCCTTAAAGTTTCTTCTTGACTATCTGCACTACAGCTATTACCATCACAATTCTGCATGAAGAAATCCTTAAACTCTAATTTCATATAAATATAATCAAAGAACTTATCGTAATCAGGTGTTGGTAAATAATACTCCACATCTACAAAACGACGAAGATACTCTACTGCATCAATACGATCACTTCCATAAAATCCACGAATCGAGTTACATAATTGTTCTTTGTCTATAGCCAACACAAAAACAACATGTGGAATAGCAAACAAGTGTTTTATTCTTTCCAACACTTTTACTGCATATGTTGGATTACATCGGTCAAGTTCATCCACAATGAATACCAAAGGCTTATCACAAGAAATATTTTCTGCATAATCAGCAAGTGCCGCTCTAAAAGCATTTAAGCTATCACATTCTTTCTTATATTTGTCCAATTCTTTTTGAAAGATATTCTTAGTCTCATCCAAGGCATCAGAGACAATATCTGCAGCTTCGTCTCCCAAATAATTCTTTATAACGGCTTTTCCAAGAGAGGGAAATATACCACAGAATATTTTTTCTGCTTCAGCAACAACCTTCGTAAAGGAGTTTTTGATTTTACTGTTTATGCTAAGATTATACAACTCACCCATTAGGGCAACTAAAGGGTCGGTCATATAATCATGTTCCCAAGCATTAAAATATATTGTTTTGAACTCATGATTATTCAACTGTTGCTGCCACATTTTTACGAATGTCGTTTTACCAGTTCCCCATGCTCCATCAAGCGACATAACGCATCCACCCTTACCATTGCAAACTAAACTTTCAAGGATATCCGCATAAGGCTTTCTGCCAAGTTCACAATTTTGAAAGGGATTACTTTTAGGAATCTCTATATCATCAATTTTTAACTGCATTATATTTATAGCTTAATTAAATCTTAAATATTTACCGGAAACTACTTGCTTAGTACCATTCATATAAGTTATAACAACTTTCGTTATACTCATATTAGAAGCATCTCCTGCAACATAGTAAGAAGAACTATCCCAATCCCAAGAAGCACTTTCGCCACATTTCAAAGGACCTGTTCCTTGAAAATATCCTGTTTTTCTTACATCTCCTACACCATTTGTTATTTTGAAATAAACGGCTATGTACTTGATTGTTTTGGGGTTCGTATTGACATATCTGAAATTAAAAGTTACCATGGAATATTCATCATTCCAGTCCCAACTGTCAAAATATCCATAAGGAGCTTCCTTTTTTAGCTTACTTACATATTGGTCATAGAAATAGCTCCCCAAGTCAAGTGCCATATCATGGTAATCGATTGAGTCTTTTGTCAAACTATCTCTAAACACCTCATAATGATATTTGTAACCGTCAAAATCTTCAAGTCTTCGTGGTATAGCAGAAGCATGAGCATCCAAATAAGCCAAGTCCAAATCTCCTTCTTTTCTTGTGAAATAGTAAATAGTATCATTCTTGATGCCTATTGTATATAGAGTATCTTCAGATATAGATTCATCACAAAATGCACACGACAAGGAAACATTATTAGTCGGGACTCTATGGTAGTTATGTGTTTGGCGATAAGTTTCTGATTTTTTATTAGCTGCCGCCAACATTGCCTCATATTCCTTTGCTGTCTTAATGGAATCTTCCCTAACCCTATTGATAGAATCTTGCAAATGCTTAGCCCATTGCTCATTCAGTTTTTTAAACTTTGTATCAAGCATCTTCGAATGTTTTTCCACCTCAGCCTTTAATTCCTCGTCGTTCAACTGAGGAATAGAACCATTTTTCTTTATAATCTTGGCATAGTCCTTATTCAATGTTACCACCACATTGCTGTTTTCTGTCAAGACATAAAGATTCTGTGCTTTCTTGTCATAGGCATAATTACTTTCCACACCAGTAACGACATCAAGCATTTCTTCTGCCTTACGTTCATAAAAACCTTTGGAATTTCTTTGGTAAGAAATCAAAGCCTTTCTTATGAAAGAGTTATAGGACGTGTATTGTGCTCTCACTGATAGACAAGCACACATCACCAACCAAATTAAAATAATTCTTCTCATATAGTAACGTTTTATTTATTACGTAGAATCTGCTTACCATCACATTTCATTTGTTCTGCACCTTCAAGATGTTTCATAATCTCATTTTCATCCAAGAAATGCACCTTGAAAGAGCAAGAATTTGGGAATCGGTTGAAAAAGATGTCATTGCTCATATATAGAGTTATAGAAGAAACCTCCTTTGCCGACAACACACCATTATAATATTTAAGGATGCTTGGGAGTACTCTTGGCAAAACCTTGATACCTTTTCGCCCATCATGGAAGCGAACCACAGCAACGACTCGGTAATGCTGTTTTTTGTCAACCGCCTGTTCCTTTTGCGACTTTGAACTTTTATGTGAGATAGACAGATGTCTTCCATACTTTTCATTAATAGCATTCATAACCTGTTGGAAAATTGCGCCATGAGCACTGGTATCTTCCAACTGATTGTAACCTATATAATAATGTATCATTTCATGAATGATAGTATCTTCTATCTCATCCTCTGATAATTCTATACGTGTATTCACACGCAATGCAAAGTCGTATTTCTCGACCTTTCCATCCTTGCCTATCCGTTTTTTGTAGGTACAGACACCCAAGAATGTCTTTGCATCACTCAACTTAATAGGAAGCATGGGGAGTTTACCAGCAAACATTTGCTGGTTAAACTCCTCAAATTTGTGCTTGATATATGGAATTGTAATCTCCATTGTTATTCGTTTACATTATCATCTTCAGGCTGAAACTCGAAGACTTTGCCCCAGTCTATATTGCAAGGAATATATTTCACAACCTTATGGACATAATAGAACAAAATCCATTGCGTAATGCTGGTATCAGTGAACTCTGTTTCTGTCATGTCCTTGCCAAGGATGGTATCAGTTCCATGAAGCAGAATCTTTTGGGTATCTCTATCTATGAGGTCGCCATTTTCATTCAGTTTTCCCTCAGGAATAGCCTTGCACAAGGTTGAAGGGAAAAGTTCCAAAAGCATTAAGTCCGCAGTCGCATCTCTCTTGTTTCGCAGCAACATATACTTATAAGACTTGAATACAAATGGAAACTTTCCATCATTCAATGAATAAAGTCCATGATCTTGATGCTCGTTGAAAGGTACTTCTGGATTCATCTTCCATTTTCCGTTATCATCTCTTTCAAGGTAACGTGACGCTGTACTTTCCTTTAGGCTTCTCGACTCCCAAGGACACTCGTCACCATAGACATATTCACTTCCAACAGGACCGAAACGTTCCTCCAAGTCTCCGCCAAACGTAAGGCAAAGAACGTCCTTCGGGTCTATGCCTTCAAGAATACCCGAATTATCTGTTGCTGCCGTTTTTCTCTTCTTTCCTTGCTCCAATGCAAACATGACAGGATTGATATTCTGCTGACTCATTAACACAGGCCAGTAGAATGGCGCATCGTTCCAGCCAATGTTCTCACCAGTGGCAGGATCGACATTTTTCTTTCCCTCCTGTCTCAACAGCATAACAACAGGAATGTCTATGGCTTTCTCACGAGAAGGTCTTACATCTGTACGACCATCATCAGGAGCATCAATATAGCCACCATTAGCTCTGAGTCGTGTCATGTTACGGTTCGTGCGTTGCAAGACATAGACTTTTCCGTCAGACTTGCTTGCGCAATACTCCAACGCACAAAGCATTTCCTTAATGTCATTTTTACGGTCAAGGTTATGAATGTTAACACTATCCTTATACACGAAAGTACTCTCTATCAATGACAATATTTGCTTCACCGTCTCGCAATCCATTTCGAAGAAGCCGTTCTCGTCCTTATTACCGAAGTTAGGGGAAGTCTCTATCAATGCGTCAATCTGCGCAATGGTCTTCTTGATGGCAGTATTGCTACCTGTCCAGAATCCAGCAGGAACCATACGCATCTGCTTCTTCAAGGTCAAGGCATTGGAAGCCTTTATCTTCTGTGTTGCACAAGGCTTGATGTTCTTGTCATAACCAACAAACACTGCGTTCACATCCGTACCTTTGTCTCTTCCCTCCAAGAACCACTCTCTAAGCTGATTGTCAAGCTCGTTCATTCGAACCAAAATTCTATAAATGGTGGAAGTTGTATGAAGTCTTGTCACCGCCATGTCCTCCTTGGAACGTGCGCCATACATTCGAGCATGTTGAAGCACCGTGTCTTGCTGGAAATTCTTTGGATTGCGACCATAGAAGAAACACAACATATTCTTGATGGTTATACCTCTATCGAGAATGTTGCCACCGATGAAAATGTTGGCAGCAGTATCTAACTGCAACTCTCCTGTTTCCTCATCCAAAAGAGACTCCACCTGCTCGTCTGAATTAACTATTTGCACATGATAGTTGTTCTTCTTCGGATTAAAAATGTTACGGATCTCGTCCATCACATCCTCCTTCATTGGCAAATCGACAGAGATTAATTTCTCTTCACAACCTTTTCTATTTGAATCGACGAAGTCATCATAGATAGCATCTATAGCTGCCCAGATTCTTTGGTCTGACTGGTCTTCCTCCACAATGGCACTCTTGATGGAATCAATAAGGCGATTGATAACACGACTTTGCCAATCATGGTTTTTCTTATCCAACTCAACATGAATCAGCGCACTGGTCTTATAATCCCTATTGTTGGTATTACGCTCTTGGATTCGACGGATTGCTGTAGCCATGAAGTATGAAATAAGCGCATATGTCAGACCATAGATGTTTGCAGATGAAACAGCATTGTTCAAGTATCGCTTATCCTCATGTCCAAGGACATCAATACACTTTTGGTCTATCTGATGGAACAGATGACTATACATGGAATCAGGATTCTGAGAATCCTCAAAATATTGCTGACCACCTATATAGGCTGCATGAACTGGAACGATACTGGTAAAACGTGGCTTGAATGGCTTCACCACATTGCCATTGAGATTCAGTTCACCTTGTGGCTGCAAATACAAACAGTAAGGTGTTGCTGTCACTTGAAGATAACGGCAATAATCAGGTATCTTACGGAAATCATCTATCTGCTGACTTATTTTCGCCATCTCGGTTTCCGCATCCTGTGCTATAGGATTTCCATCCTCATCCATTAATGCCTGTAACTTAACAGAGCGATAGTTTCGACTAGCAAAGTCTGCCTCGTCATCAACGATGAGTACCTTCTTCTTTTTCAAGAAAGTACAGTTTTTCGAGAACATATCTATCAAGTGGCTCATGTTGGTTGCTTGCTTCTTGCACACAATAACCGTCTTACAGCCTTCCACCTTTGCCTGCTTCAAGTTGTTCCAGACTTTCATGATGTCATAGATATTGATGGTCGCTTTCTGATCCAAGTTATCCGATGGTTTGAAGAAACGATAGTCTTTCTTCATACGCATGATGGTCTGTTGTGCCAACGGCTTGGTTCCCTTGGTAAAGACAATCGTGATGTCTATGCCTTTATCGAATGCCAGACCGATGATGTCCTCAAACGTATCAGTCTTACCACACTGTATTTTGCCGAGCAACAAACCAGGTTCCTCGGCATGTTCGCCGTCTTCAAGTAACTGGCTCACTGTGTCCTTGATACATTTTACCTTTTCCTCTGGCATTTTTCCGTAAGGATAGTTGGCAACCAACGTATCATAAATTGGTGTATCTGTATTTGTTACCACTGCCTTGGCGTTTACTGCAGTCTTCAACTCCTTATGTTGCTTTACCATCCAGTCTGGAATGGTTACGCCAATGACTTTCAGCGTATTAATGGCAGCCTCACACTCTGCCAATGTCTTATAAATAACTTTTTCCATATATTATTGTCTTTTATATTCCATCATATAGTTTATTCTGCTCAAAGGAATACCATCTGAACCAAACAGGAATACCATAGGTCTTACGGATGAACTCCATATAGGCTATATCTTTGTCATCTGGTTGCTGTGGTCCGACAATGAACAATTTTGTTGCTCTCTGCATATTCGGATAATGGGCATATTCAAGAATCTGTCCCAAAGCCTCTCGGATGCTTTTCTTTGCGGAATCCGTCTTGATTTCAAAATAATGCCATTCCCCTGTTTCCTTGAAGATACCCTTGATGTCAACCCTTTGTCCTTCCGCATCGGAAAGTCCAGTTTCAACATAAGGATGAACATAATCTTTCTTGATTAACTTGGCGACAGCATTTTGGATTTTCTTATGCAATGGGTCAATCAAGACCTCTCCTTTCTCTGTTGTCTTTATGAAACAACTTGTGTCAAGCACCTTCACCTTTCCTTCCTCGTCACTCTCAAAGACAAAATCGTTTTTCTTATCCATGAGGTTATAACGATGACCAGGAACTGAATCAGAAGCCAATATAGGTTTATTAGAATAGTTGAGAGTTGCCTCAGAGAACTTGAACTTGACATTGAAGAACCATTTGGGCTTGATGTCCCTGACAGTTCCACCTGCAAATCGGATTTCATCCTTCATTTCCTCTATCCATCCCCTTTCCTTATAATATTGGTAAACCATCTTGCTTTCTTCAGGCGAGACACCAACAGCATGATGAAGACAACCAACATATACCTTCTGCTTCAAAGGCGAGATAGAGAAAAGATGGATGTCATAAACAGCACCAATATGCTTTCCGCTCGCCACATTCATGGGCTGCAAAAAGCCATAGTGATAACCATTGGGTTCATAGATTCGTGAATCATCCAATATCCACTCCTCATGTCCAAAGCCTATTTTCTTCTCATAAGAGCCATCAGACAGAGATTTGCCCTCACTTCCCGAAGGTCTCTTCCAATCATGAGTGTTCCAACAGATTCTTGCTATTTTTTCCATTTTCCTTTATTTTGATTGCAAAAGTAATATTAGTTAGTGCAACCTTTCTGCACTAACTAATATTTTTTTCTAATCACGATGTTTTTCTTCTGCCGCAAAGGCATAAGAAGCCCCTTTGTCCTCTGGAAGTTTATATGGAACTACATCAGCAGTTCCTTCTACATCTCTACCAGCCATTTCCAAGTCTGTTATGGAGTAAGCTATCACATAGAGATACAATGCCACCACAACCTTGATACCAGCGTTCACTTCCTCATCAGTAGAACAAGGCGCATTATGAGCCTCGTCATTTCTCCAGTTTCTCACCATCTGGAGATAAGCAGAGAACTTCTTGCCGTCGTCATCCGTAGAATACTTCAGGTTCCACAGACACTTGAACGCATGGATGGCATCGGCAAGACCTGGATCCTTACCGTCCTGCCCTTGAATCTCGTCATCTTTAATCAAGAAATATAGTTTCTTCAGGAAAGCCTCATATTTCTGAACCAACGAGTTGAAGAAGGTATATCTCACGATAGGAGTGATGTTTGGATTGGCATAGATATTATTCAATGCCTCCTTCAGCAGCAAGTCAATGCCATCAAGTTTTGGAATGCTTACGGTATTCAGCACGAAGAAGAGATTGTCGATTATCTCTGGCAAGCTTCGCATCTTGCTACAAACACCAGCCATCTCACCCTGCATAGCCTCGAACAACTTTTCCTTCAACACGGCTTCATCATATACAAAGCTTGATGTTGCTGCTGCTTGTTTCGCTACTGCCTCCACGAACTTACCTACCAATGTCAAGGCAAATCCCTTCTCCTTGTCCAGAATTTCCTTGAAATGATAGTACTTGTCTATTTGGTCGATGATGGCATCACCAAACTTCTCCTTGCAGATGTTTACCATCACATCGTATGAGTTGCCAGCTCGTGCCGCATCAACTACCTCTGGGTCACTCAGCAGCTCTTCCCAGATTTGCTTGATAATCTTATCGTTCTCATTGAGAATCGATGCAAAAGGACTATTCACCATGTCAAGAAGCTCTGCCACGGTTTTCTTCTCATCCTCCACTTTCTTTCCTACCTCACCTATACGTGTAGCCTTCAACTCCGTAGGAGAATCTTCCAGGTCGATGGCTCCGTCAAACGAAAGCTGGATTCTCAGCTTATCCAAGTCTATCATTCCCATCAGCTCCATCGGCAACGTTTCCTTGGTATATGGCAAATACTTATAGAACACCTTGCTGAACACATAGAACTTCTCCAATTCTGGATCTGTGAAGTCCATGAGCTGAGCCAAGAATCCATATTGACGGACAAACCTGTTCACTTCCTTGCGATACTTGTCCTTGTCTTCATCCGACAATGAATCCACTCGCTCGTGTACAATCTTTAGCAGAATGGAAGGTACCTCATGCACCCTGTCCTTGTCTATCATTCGCTCACAAACGCTGTCTATCTCGCTTTCATTGAAGATGTTCCAGTTTTGCACCGTCTCTTTCAGGGTATATACTCGCTGTGTATCAACATCACCTGTCAGCGTTGTCTCGGTGTAATACTGGTTGAAAGCCTTGCGTACCGAGTCGGCATCATTGCGAAAGTCAACGACAAGTGTGTCTTCCTTATATGGCCAATAGGTACGGTTCAGACGTGAGAGCGTCTGAATGCACTGGATGCCACCCAAGCTACGGTCAACGAACATGGTATGAAGCAACTTCTGGTCGAAACCTGTCTGGAATTTCTCGGCAACTATCAATATCTTGTAATCGTCTTCCTTGAACTTCTCGGCAATGTCATTGTCCGTAACGCCATCGTCGTTCATGTTTGCCTCGGTACACTTGTTGCCATTGCTGTCGATGACATCACCAGAGAATGCCACCAAGGTCTTGATGGCACCATGATACTCCTCCTTGATAATGCGGTCGATGATTTGCTTGTAGTCGGCTGCCGACTGTCGAGAGTCACATACCACCATCGCTTTAGCCTGATGGTTGATTTTGTTGATGGTGAACTTCATGAACTGGTCAACAATCATACTCGCCTTTCTCAACTTGATATACTTGTTCTTTCCCAACCACTCGCCAATCACCTTCAAGGCTTTCTTTTGCTCAAAGAGCTTGTCCTTGTCCTCATCGGGATGCTTCTCTATCAACTCAAACTTGGTCTTGTAGCTGACATAGTTCTGGGTGACATCAAGGATAAACTTCTCGTCGATGGCTTGCTTCATGGAGTACAAGTCATGGGCAAACTTTCCATCCTTTCCATAAAGGGCATAAGTCTTGTCCTTTGGCGTGGCAGTAAAAGCGAAATAAGAAATATGGCTCATCATCTTACGATAGTTTTGCATCTGAGCCATCAAAGCATCCAGAGGACTATCATATTCATCAGGATCGTAATCGCCCATCTTCTCCAAGTCCTCCTTGGTGGAAAGCGCACTGACCAAGTCCTTTGCCGCCTCATTGCCGATGGCAGTATGAGCCTCGTCCACAATGATGGCATATTTCTTGGATTTCTCATGCTTGAGATAATCGAGCGCAAAGGCAAACTTCTGCACGGTGGAAATGATGATTCTATTCTCGCCGTTCAAGGCATCCGCCAATTTCTTGGAACCCTTGCGGATGTCCTTCACCGTTCCTGCCGTCACCTCAAAGTTCACCACATCCTCTGCCATATTGCGATTGAGCACAATACGGTCTGTCACCATGATGATGCTGTCAAAGATAGCGGTGCCATCAGGGTTTGTCATGTTGGCAAGCTGGTGTGCCAGCCAAGCCATCGTCTTGGTTTTTCCACTACCTGCGGAATGCTGAATCAGATAATTGTGTCCTGATCCTTCCTCACGAATCAAGCCACGAAGTTTTCTCACCGCACGGAGTTGGTGGAAACGAGGGAAAATGACCACGGTACGCTTCTTCTGCTCCTTGGTGTCCTTGTCCTCGTAATACTCATCGTAACGCTTGATGAAGTTTTCCAACAGGTCGAGGATGGAATCTGCTTGCAAAACCCTACGCCACATATAGGCTGTTGGATATTCGCCTTCGATGGGAGGGTTGACGGTCTCTTGGTTGAAAGGGAGGAACGTCGTTTCCTCACCATTCAGGAACGTAGTCATGAAGGCATACTGATTGTCCATGACAAAGTGAACCAAACAGTTTCTCAGCATTCTGTTATGTGGGTCACGATGTCTCTTGTACTGCAAGATGCCGTGCGTATAGTTCTGGTCGGAACCTTCGTTTTTCAACTCGAAGGTAAATAAAGGAATACCATTGAGCAAGATGCACAAGTCCAATTCATTGCCACTGTCCTTGCCCAAAGAATAACGCATCTGACGGACCACGCTGAACCTGTTGGCACGATACAACCTGTAGTTATCCGTTCCCTCACCTTCAAGCACAGGCTTGAACTGACAGAACTTTATTTTTGCTCCGCTGATAGTGAAGCCTTTTCTCATAATAGTAAGAATGCTCTCGCCACGGTCTATTCGTTTGTTGTACTCACGAATGACTGTAGCCACCTCCTGACCAGGGAAATGCTTGGCCAGTTTGTTCCATACCACAGGCTGCTGGCGCAAGAACTGCTCCAACATCTCCACATCACACAGTTTCTCGATGTCAAACTGTGCGCTGCTTCGTTGATTGTAGAGGTCGCTATCAGCAAGATAACTTGCAATGTGCTCCTCAAATTTTGTTTCATTCAAGAGATTATCCATATATGATATATTTTTATTTCTTAATTAATTCTTTATCTGCCTTTACCAATGCCGTAGGTGTTACTTTGTCCACAGCGAGATAAAGCTCTACTTTTTCCTTCAAGTTCAAAGTGACAAAGTCCTTATGTCTTCGCCACCACTTGTAGAATTTGACTGGTTGGTCTTTGTAAGGAACCGATGCCTTGACAAGATTGTCATAACCAGGAAACTCAATAAGGATGTTCAAACGGAGATAATCCCTGTAATACGTAAAGTGTTCCAACCTTAACTTATTGGAAAGCACCTTGAAATCGTCAGCCTCAATGACAATCTCATTTTCCACAATCGTCTTATGTAATGCGACAGGGTCATCAATGAGCCAACGCTTTACCTTCTTGGTTTGATGTCCTATGGTCAGCAAGTTGTCACGATTGTAAAACTCTTGTTTTCTTGCCAAGAAAAAGCTCTCTTGGTGTGAATATTCCTTATTCTCAGCAACAGAGTTTTCTGGTGTCACAGACTTGTTGTTTCTCAAATATTCCAAGATGTCTATATGATTGACTATCTTACCAGGATATTTCTCAAACAAATCATCATTGGACATGCCAAGAAAGAAGTCTTCCACCAAATCCCAACGTTTCTCATTGCTGAAATAATTGGTAAAGAAATGCTCAAACAATTCACAACTAACCTTATGTCTGTTCTTAACCGATTCAAGGATGGAGTTCTTGTAACTGTCATTCTTTGAATCCCTCTCTATTCTTCGTGGGTCATTGAGACGCAAGAATATCTTTGGTTCATCACCACCAGTAGTTTCGAAAGAGCCCAATTCCATAATTTCCAACAACGAACCCAATCTGATATGATTCATGAGCGGAATGTCATTGATGGACAGGAATCTGTCTGCTGATTGGTATTCTTTACCATCGAACAACTTGGCAAATATACTCATCAACTGAGTGAACTTTGCCTGATAGTTGGTGCTGAAGACTTGGTATTGCATAGTCGTACCATGACGTCGCATCTGTAAGAAGGAGTCCCCTTCCAATGCACGTTCGGTAGTCTTCATATAACCAGAGTAGGTACTCAGCATGAATGAAGCTATCTTTTTGATATTATACTTGGCATCCATGCGTTGCACCAGTTCCTCCTCAAATTCATTTTGTGTGAAGAACGAGTGTTTGAAACCAAGTTGGGCAAAAGAGGTTTTGACGGCATCCAAAACACCACGCACCTCAGCCAAGACATCACTATATGTTCTGTCTATATTGATAGTTACCCTAATCTGTGGAGTCAACTCGATGCCATCCTCAGACAAGAACTTTTGCTTATAGAACTCGCTCTTTAGCTGTGGAAAGCTCTTATCTGAGAAATGCCTTGCCCAAATATCATCAAGATTCAGTTCCAACGTATGATAGTTTCCTGATACACGTGTTATCTCCTTGAAGCATTCACCATACTTCTCCAGCAATCTGTCCATGCCCACTTGGTTCGTTCTTGCATAGACCTTAGTGAACAATTTCTTTGGACGTGCAATGAGAACATTGAATCGTGTCTTGTTCAGATAGTCCTTTTCTATCATCATCAATGCCGTTGCCACCTTCTGGTCAATCTCATCGACAGAGTCGAAGATATAAGCAAAGTCATTGGCTGCGACAAGCATATTTCTCTTCTTGCCATTGCTATTGAAACAACGCATAATCTTGCATAGCACTTCCTTCAATTGATAGGTCTTCAATGAGGAGATACCAAAGAGTTGCTTACTATAACGTAAGTCTGATTTAGAGAACGTCAATGCTGCAAAACCTTGTATTTCTTTCTTACGTGCTACACGTCCTATCTCCTGTATGTAGTCTGGAAGTAATCCAGATGGCGCATGGTGATAAACTACCTGTATGTCAGGTATATCGACACCCATACCAAAGGCTTTCGTAGCAATCATCACCTTGCAACGATTATTCTTGAATGCCTGATATGCAAACTTCTGCTCGTCTGCCTCCATTCCTCCATGGAAAGAGACAACCATTCCTTCCTGTATCTCATCACATTTGTCCTTCAATCGGTTGATGTGCCTTGTGTATGGCGCATATACGATAGCTTTCATGTCCAAATCATGGATGCCCTTGATGATATTGACAGTTTCCGTTTCCTTGTTTTGGTCATAGCGACCTGTAGAATAGTCATCATGGGTATCTATGACAAACTCAATATTGTCACGGCGTACATTGCCGATGAACTTATGAGGATCATGCATGTTCAAGCTATTGATACTGTCAAAGACCATATCGTTCACACCACCATATACTGCAGTTGCGGTCAGAGCTACCATAGGGAACATATAATCGTTGTACTTGCGCATTTTGTTGATATGATTGCCCAAGAACCAGTAATCCACACGGAAATCTCGACCCCATGTAGTGATAAGGTGAGCTTCATCGACTATGAGCAAGCCTAATTTTCTCTCTCCAATGAAATAATGGATGTCATAAGATAACAAAAGCTCTGGTGACAAATATAGAATATCCACATCGCCACGTTTACAGCCGTCAATGATTCTATCCCTGTCTATCAATGTCAAGTCACTATTAATGAACTCCACCTTGTCATAGTGGCGTTCATTATGCAATCCCTCTACCTGGTCTGTCATCAACGCCTTCAGAGGGGACACCACTATGGTGACATCACCTTGTGATGCTGCATAGAACGCAGGCAACTGGAATATCAGAGATTTTCCAGCACCAGTAGGAGCCGTGATAAAGATGTCTCTTGGTTGGATTCCCTCACATCCATTCTTATACTCTTTGATGATGGTGTCCACCAGCAAACCTTGCGATACAGGTATGATGTCATTGCCAAGCTCAGGATTCTCATATACCTGAATGTCTCTGAACTCAGCTTTCTCTCCCCAATATCGCTTCAACAGAACTACGGATTCCTCTGAAGGTGCATAATCCTTCTGTATAGCATCTTCCCTCTGAACAAAGATGCCACCGCCAAAACGAGCGAAGAGGTGATTGAGTTCTTCAAGGGTATTGGTCAATGTCTTATTCAGCACATTTTTACCAGACACCTTGACATAAACTTTCTTTGCAAAAAAGTCCTCTTCTATGCACTCATTGACCAACACATCAATTCCGTATGGGTCGGAAATCACATCAAGCACGTATGCTTTGGCAGAAGATGCACCAGCCGATGTTAGGTCTTTTTTGATGGAGAACAAGGGTATCTTTTTCAAGCCATCATTAAAGTGTTTGAGTGAATAGAAATAATGTTCACCTATCTTCAGTTGCTCTGCTTGGTAAACAGGCATACCTTCAGGTCGCTTCTCCGTTCCATTGGCATCAGCCTTTTCTATATACTCACTCTTGCTGATAGGATAGAGAGAACGTAAATTGTCATATACAACAACAATCCTGTCCTTGAAAAAATCCTCGTTCAAGTATTCGTTAATGCTTGCATACTGCTGGTGTGACAGGATTTGGTAAGTAGTTGCAGCCATGAGCTTCGGGAACACACTTCCAAACCATGCCTGGGTGAACAAATCAAGATTTCCCTCTTTATCAAAGGTCGCTTGGTCTGTTATGTTATCGTTGAAATTCTCCACATATATATACGGAGTGATTCCTGCCAAGACAAATATAGTGTTTGCCTTGTCTCTTGTATGCTTTTTGATGATATTATCAAAAGCATTGGTATATATGTTCTTTAACTTATTACTCATTCTGCAACTACTTTATGTTTACAACAGTTTCTTTAAATCATCCATGTTTGGCAATGCCTTGCGCAATTCTTCCGGCATATCATCAAAGGTCTTGTATGTGGCAACTCCCATAGGCTTGTTATAGTCTTGTATGACATACTCAACATAGTCCTTGTTGGCGGTCGTACAAAGCACAATGCCAATGGTAGGATTCTCATGTTTCTTCTTCACCTTGTCATCAAGGATTCGAAGATAAGTCATCAGCTGCCCGAGATAGGAAGATTTGAAGGCTCCAGTCTTCAACTCTATACAAACCATACAGTTCAGCTCTCGATTGAAAAACAAAAGGTCAGGGAAGTGTTCCACCCCATACACCTCTAAATGGTACTGGTTGCCAATGAAAGCAAAGTCCTTACCAAAGGTCATGATAAAGTTCTTGATGTTATGTACGATATTTTGCTCCACGACTCGCTCATCCACATCCTCGATGTCTCTTTCTCCCAATTCCTCCACATTGATGAAGTCAAGCATGTACGAATCCTTAAACATCATCACTGCTTTGCGAGCATCCTTTGGTGTCGGGATGGTGCGATCGAAATTATTAGGCAATGCCTGTTGGTTCTGATATGCCTTCGACTCAATGAGCTTCTTCAATGCTCTCACAGAAAGATGCTCTTCTGCACAACGATGGATGTAATAAAAGCGTTCCGCCATACTTTTCGCCATTCTCAATATGAGCGAATGATGCGTAAAAGGAACTCGAAAGAAGTCATTTACTGGAAAATCCGACAGGTTTGATATGGTTATGGAATTGTATATATCTATTGTATTTATTGCTTTTGAGCCAGTCTGCATTTCTTCGGTTGCAACCGAAGAAACTACTTTTCTCAATTCGTCGGTCGTGACCGACGAATTTCTATCAAGTTCATTCCAACCTTCATAAAACAAGCGCATCTCCTTCATTTGTGTGGCAGAAAAACCTCGTAGTCCTGGCAGAATCTTTCGCAACAGCTCACTAATAGCAGAAAGTGCATCAGTTCCCCATCCACCATTTCGAGAGTTGGATGAAATGAATTTTCCTATGCCGAAATATACAGCAAGCTGCACTCTATTTTCACTTTTCAGAGCCTCATACTGTCCCTGTAAGATGGCTGTCTTTATGGTTTCGGCAGCTGTTTCATATAATGTTATGTTGCTATTCTGTTCCATATTTCTACATTTATAATTATAGTTTTTGTAATTCGTCGGTCATGACCGACGAATTGTATTTTTTCCAAATCGTCCGTCATGATCGACGATTTTATTATCATCATGAGACCTTGCGCTTTCCCGTTACGACCTCCGTGATGAGACTCTGCTTGTATTCTTGCAGGAGTTCTACTTGGTGCTGGGCTTTAGAAATAGCTGCATCAAAAATCTGACTTTTTCTCATTGTATATTCTACAATCTGTTTTTGCTCATCTTTAGATGGAACTGGAATATACATCATTTGATATTTGTCAGCTCCAATATTTTGTATGGTCGATTGAATGAAAACGCTATTCTTCCAACATTCATACGCTCCACTTTGAGTATAATAATACAGATATTCTGGTAACATTCTACGCTTATCGCATGATGCTTTAATCAAATAACCTGCATAGCAAGCTTTTATATCTGCATTAAACAAAAATGTCTTACCAACCGTCGCGCCACTTCTTGCAAACAAGACATCCCCTTTATCCAACAAATAATCTTTAGCCTTAGAAGGTTCCAATGATTTGAATGTTTCAGGGCGCAATTCTCCATTTGCTGTTATATCTGTAATTCTTATATATCGTGGATATGTTGTATCATCAGATTCTGCTGGTTCATTTGCACCATACTGCATACGCTCTCTAAGAATACGTTTCAGATGGACTACATCCCAACTTGCAGGTATTTTTCCAATCCATTCCACTCCCGAATCTTTCATTTCCACATTCGGATTAAGCCCTTTCGTAACGGCATGAGTGATGACACTCTGCTTCAATTCTTGGAGCAAAGCGATGCGCTTCTGCTGAGCAGAAATAACATTGTCTATCTCTGAACATTTCTTGTCGAGATAAGAGGCAATGGCATCTTGCTCTTCTTTGGGTGCCACTGGTACAACATAGTTCAAGATATTCTCTTGCGACAATGTTGGAATTGTACTTCCTCCTACAGTCAATGACACTTGTCTCTGTACAATTTCATTACTCAACAAATAATACAGATATTTATTGCTCCCTTTTATATTCTTGAAAACTACAATCTGTGGATTGATTGTAGCCTCCATCGGTAGATTAGCAACATAACTTACCTTTCCAAAAGTTGAACCTGTCTTTACAAATAGAATATCCCCGTCATAAATCTTTATTTCTGGAGATTCATTATATTTATACCAAGAAAGATAGCTACATTTATCATAGTTCATCTTCCCATTTTGCATATTAGATGGACTTAACGTTATAGCACCCTCTCCTTCACCCACAAGATCTGTTTGGTTATAGCCACGAAAACCTATTCTACCAAAAATATGTGATAAATGTTTTAGTTTGCATATGTTCCAATGGCTTGGCACTTCACCAATCCATTCCACACCACTATCTTTATAAGAATTATATTGCTCCATACGCCTTAATCCTCTTTAAGATGAGACAATTCTGTATTCAAATCCATGTCAAGCGCAGCCAACTCTGCAAGAATATCCTCACTACTACGTAATGGACGATACTTGTAGAACAAGCGGGTGAATGGAAATTCACAACCCACCTTATCCTTGCTTCTGTCCATCCAAGCATCAGGAGCGAAAGGCAACACTTCTGTCTCAAAGTACTCCTCGATGTCTTGCTTCATAGGGATTTTCTCCGTATCATTGAGATTGGTGTCGACAACCCACTCACCACTATTCTTGAACGGATCCACATAGGCAATAGGAGCATCCTCATTGATTTCACCGAAAGCATCACGGATAAGTTTCTGCTGCGCCTTGGTGGTCTTTACCTTCTGAGCCTTCAGCCAAACAAAGAAGTCGTGGTCATCACGCTTCTCATTAGAACCTTCCAACTGGACAATGTCACGCAAGATGATGTTCTTCTTATCCTCAGCCTTGAAATCCTCACTCTCACACAAGGCATCATACTTGACCGAGATATTCTCGAACCACAGTCGAAGAGGGCGACGGACAGCCACATTGGTATAGAGAAAATCATCATAGTCGAGCAACTTGGCTATCTCCAAATGCTCCTGTTCGCCAGTCTTCTCATACTCAATGTCACGACTGTATGACTTATAATCCTTGTAGATGTCAAAGATTTCCTTAGCACCTTCATCGCTAACCTCATAACGCTTCTTACCCAAGTTCTTCTGGAGCAAGTTGGTAAACTCCTTGGTATGGGCAGCATCAATGAAGAGAGCCTTATGATATTTCTCAGCAGGACGCTTGTTGTCGAGAATCCACAAATAAGTAGTGATGTCCGTACCATAGAACAAGTTCTTTGGCAAAGCTACGATGGCATCGAGCAAGTTACGGTCGAGCAGCATCTTGCGAATGTTGCTCCAGCCATTGCCAGCATCGCCATTGAACAAAGGCGAGCCATTCAAGACAATACCAATGCGAGAACCAGCTTGGTCATCCATCTTGGCAATCATGTGCTGCAAGAATAGCAAAGAGCCATCAGATGTAGAAGGAAGACCAGCCTCGAACCGTCCACCAGGGCAGTTGTCTTTCAATACAGCCTTCTTCACATTCGCATCCTTACCCCAATCCACACCAAAGGGAGGGTTGGCAAGCATGAAGTTGAACTTCTTGCCATACAACTTATCGTCTGCCAAGGTATCTCCTTGGAAGAGTTGCTGGTCGAGGTTCTGATCATCACCTTTCATCAATAAGTCTGCTTTACAGATGGCATATGTCTTTTCGCTCAACTCCTGACCATAAAGATATACCTTCAGGTTCTTGTTCTGAGCCATTTCCTGCAAATGCTCACGTCCAACAGTCAGCATACCGCCAGTACCGCAACATGGGTCGTAGATAGTGAAAGCCTTGCCAGGGACAAACAGTTCCTGCTCCTTTCCACACATGGTTAGGCTTACCAAGAGCTTTACCACCTCTCTTGGCGTATAGTACTGACCAGCCTTGGTATTGGTTGACTCCTTGGAACGGCGGATGACAATCTCGAAGATGGTACCCATCATGGCATTGCTCACCTTGCTTGGGTGGAGGTCTGCTTTCTCGACAAACTGTTGGATAACAGCAAAAAGTTTGTTGCCTCTGTCCAAACGAGCATATATCTTGGACAAATCCACCACCTCGCTATCACCATCCTCATGCACGAAGTTGGCGAGAATATCCTTCACGTTGTCCGTGAACCCCTCAATATATGTCTTGAAGGAATCACCGATATGGTCGGGAGCGTTCAAGAGCTTCTTCAACGACAAACCCGACATATTGAAGAACGTGATGCCATTCTTCTTCATCAATGACTGGAGCTTGTATTTCTTCAAGTTCTCCTCGCATTTGTTCAGTTCATCGAGGATAGCCTCATATTTATCTTCGAGGACACAATCCAAACGACGAAGCAGGGTGAAAGGCAAAATCACGTCCTCCACCTCAGAATCATCATAGGAGTTACGGATAACTTCCTTGATGTCCCATATCACGTTAGCTAATTCTTGTTCTGTCATATCTTATCTTTTTATTATTCAACTTTAAATCTTGCAAAGAAAGGATATTTCTCTCTTGATTCTTTTGTATTTCGAGTGATTGACTCCAATTTAACTTTTTTGCCAATAAAAGGCACAGCGTCACGATTCAACACCATACATTTTCCGCAATGGCAAATTCCATTTTCGTCTTGCTCTACCATAACAATATTTCCTTTATAATGTTTTATCAACTCCTTCAAATCATCACTTTCACTTGATTGTTCATCAGCAAAAGCATATGCAACCTTCATCTTTAGAATTTGTTTATCTTTTTCTGTTGCTGGCAATGTTTTTAGCCAAGTAAGGATATTAAGAAACTCATATATAGTTGACTGAACTAAATACGGCGCCTTACCTTCCTTGACATACGCATCCATCTTCAACCTATGGGACCCTTCGTTGCATACAGATACAGTCGAATGAAAACATCTTTGTATATGAAGCGGCACAAAATTATTCTTCTCCATGATGTCCTGTCCAAGGAACTTACTACAATCAGCTAAGTTACTTCCTTGATATGGTTCCAAAAGAAGACCGCAGCAATAGCACTGTTCCATAACCCAATCTAATTCTTTACGAATCATATTGAACACTTCAGGATTGTTATATTTCTTTTCTTCAAGAAAAATCAATATTTTTATCAATTCCTTTGGATTGGAATACCAAGAAAGCAAATCTTTGTACTGATGCTTGATTTTGTATTCAGACATCTTTGGGACAACCTCCAATATTTTTTCAAAAAGAAGGTTCATTTCCAATGGCTTCTTATAATAGTCACGGTCATCATAGTTTCTTTCACATCCCTTGACCATGTAAGAAATAGCCGCCTCACCTTCAAATCCACCACCTGTATAAACAAACCAAGGAAGCATTATGTCCTTTTTTGACAAACATTGCAAAGCATACTGCAAAGCTGATACTTCGGGCATAGAATCTTCATCTGATTTATGCTTTAAGCAATTTGCATCCAAAACGATAGCGTCATATGAGGATGTTGGTGCAAGAATTTCCTCAATTCCTGCATCAACATTCAGTTTATTAGTTATGACTATGCCTTTTTCATAGGCTCTATCCATAAAAGCCTCATTTGGCATATCATCAATCCAAAGCACATTCAACTCCATATTACTCTTCAATTAAAGGTAAATAAATACTGAAAACACAAGGATAAGGTGATTGCAAATGTTCATCATAAGCAACTGAACCTCCAAAATGTTCAGCAATATCCCTCACTTGCCAACAGCCAATGCCAGTATGCTTACCAATTCCCCAAGTAAACAACTTTTTCAAATCTATACTTTCGGAAACAAGTTCACCATTATTGGCTACTTGAATGCATGCCGTGCCATTTGCCCCATGATTGGATAGAATGGCTATCATGATTTCATTACCATATTTCTTCCTACTACCAAAACCATATGCCTTTGCATTTTCAATCAAATTATCTAACATCTGTATCAAATCTTTCTTTGAGACATTGACAAAGCAATGAGCATCTTCTTTTAGTTCACGTTGTTCGTCAAAAAACATCCGATAGTCTTGATATTTGAAATCATTTATGTCAGGACAAAACTCAATCGAACATATCTCATTAACATCCTTACTCTTTACATATGAAGGCAGGAAATCATAAAGATCCACTTTTTCGGCAGGAGCATAAGCTTCTTGAGAGGTAAATCTATCAACCATACCTATTACCTTGTTTGTTTGCTCAACAAGCACGGACAGGTACTCACCCAACTTCTTGCCTGATCTTTGAGAAATCACAGAATCCTTATTTACACTCTCATTTATATCTATGAAATCCTTGATGTTCTGAACAGTAGGCATGATTTCATTCAAGACTTGCGCCACAGCATGTTTACGTTGACGTTGACCAAGGACGAAATTCTCAAACTTCTTCTGGTATGTCGCTTCAAGAGAACCCGCACGTTCTTCCAACAGGACAGATTGCTCATCCAATACAGCTTTTTCCTGTTCCAATTTTGACATAGGAACCTGTATCTTACAATTCAGAAAATCATCCACAGACATATACGCGCCATGACCTCCAAAAGTGCTTTTGCCAAAGCGATCAAGCTGCTCTACAAAATACTCCTTATACAACTCAGATAACAGGTATTGAGGAGTTATTATCTCTTCATTTACCTTGAACGCCTTGAAATTAGGTCTTACGAACACCGGTTTGCTATTCGTTTCCAAATAGGCAAATTGCTTTATGAACTTTGTCCAAAGAAGACAGTTCTCAGCGACAACACGTAATTGACTGCCCTCCATGTTTCTAACCTGCAATTCCTCAGCCTTAACAATATACTCTGCCGCATTGCTGTTTCTTCTATTAAAACTAAAGAACAGCCCTTCCTTTTCAGCAGCATACTTAGTCGTCAACTTCTTTAAGCACAGATTTAACGGCATTAACTTTTTACCATCTTCACACTCTACTGTTGTGTTTAGATAGTATAAAGGATATACTATATACTTACTGTCTATGACTTCTGAAGTTGGAACATCAACCACATGCTTCCCATTATTATTGGACAAGCATAGATTAACAGCAGAGTCCATATCAAAATTCTTGACGGCAAAAGACATTTCTTCAAAACAATGGCTTGCATCAACAAAACGCACAATACCTTTTCTCTGCTTATTCTTGTTCGTAACGAACACCAAAGGCTGGACATAGGTTCCATCCAGCACATTACTTGGCAAAAGAACTACAGTCTCCATCAAATCCTTATCTATCAATGGTTTTATCAAAGAAACGCCCTCTTTCGAGAAACATACAGAAGGAAAATGGACAGACACAGATTTCTGGTTACAACTTTCCGCTGCAACAATCAACATATTCTTTGGCTCATCCTCTAAATGTTGAAAATCATAAAGATTATAAGCCTGCAATCTCTTTAAAGGCTCACGAGAAAGAATCGGCAACATTACAATATTGTCGTATTGCTTTTCGTGCCACGCTGATAGAGGATTATACTCAACACTTCTGCTATTCTTTGAATGCAACAAAAGATTCAATTTCGCAATTGGTTTCATGTCATAGCAAATGACTTTCCCCTTATAGCTGACAGAGTCGTCCAGAAGTGTACCCAAAAAGCCATCCCCTGCAAAAGGCTCATATAGTGAGCCTTGCTTAACATTTAGCAATTTGGCAACAAACTTAGCCAATTCATGAGAATAAGAGCCCATTTCTTTAGGAGCTTGCTTTTGCTTCTGTATAGCCCTCAATATTTCATTGAATGCAAAATCCACATTAGCACTATACCAAGCTTTTGATATAGATGTTAATCCGTCAATTATATATTTTAAATCAATAAGCGTCAACTCATAACAACCAGATTCTTGCATCTCGGACTGTAAAGGATTGAATGAGTTGATTATGCCTTTAATCTCATCCTTGTCGTCATCATCGCTGAAATCGGCTACAATGGCACGATTAAACGTCCAAGAAGTTTCCTTATTACTTTCTCTTAGCAATCTCAGATACAAATTCTTACAAGAAACTTCATTCTTTGCCTCTCTCATCAAATTCTTCATCTTTGGAGAAAGGGAGTTTTCAGAATCTTTAAGTTCATTCCACATCTGCCAAAAATCGCTCAAATCATCATCGCACTCTTCCTTTGCAAACACTAAATCATGTTGTTCTTCTGGAAGGAGATTCTCAACATAGCGGAGTGTTCCCTTCTTTGCAAAATAGAAGAAGAGCAAGAAGTCGTAGATTCTCAATGGTTCCAAACTATAGTATGAATCCAAAGCGTCCATGAACTTACGAGTCTCAGCTACCATGTTTACATTCTCATTTACCATCATTTTCAAAACAATTTAAAAATCCAACAATCAATTAACGAGTGCAAAGATACTACCTGTTAGTGCAGCCATTCTGCACAGACAAATATTTTTGCAAATTTTCTTCGATTTTTACCTTAATTTCTTGTCTTAGCCAGTCTGGTGACAACACTTCCACATCAGGAATGAAGGAAAATATCTGCTGTGACAACTCCCTGTTCGGCTTTACATGGATGGATATAGTATTCGGTTCATCACATGTTTTCTGAGACGGATGCAATGGCTTTGACACTACATAAGGAAAACGATGCTCAGAAAAACGAAGCACAACTTTCTCTGTTGGCGTATCATCGTATGGAACGGACACTCCAATCACATCTTTAAAATAGGTATCAAAGTTTATCATGTCATTTTTGATGAATTGAACATCTGCCTTCTCGAATGCCTCTATGCGATCCAAGGCATAGTTTTCCACTCTATCCTTTTCTTGATGCAAACCAAACAAGAACCATCTGCCATTATATTGCTTTATATAATATGGATGAACAGTACAGGTTCGTGGTTCCTTGCCAAAGGATTGATACTTTACTTTCAAAGGTTGATGGCTTATTGTCGCATCTATGATTTCAGAAAGATGCTCCACACCTTTAAGCATATCATTCTGGGCAAAGGATATAAGATTCTCCGAATTTGGTTTTACACCGAAGCGTATCTCCAAATTTGAAATAACCTCTTCAAGCCATGCGTTGGCAGGAATGCCACGGTAACGTCCAAGCATACCGATTGTTGAGCGCAGATTTGCCAGTTCCTCTTGCGTCAACTCATAGTCAAAGATAGAAAAATCAGAGTCTGTATAGACATAATAAGACTTGTTGCCATCATACTTGATAGCCTTAATAGGTGCATTGAAAGTAATTTTCATGTTACTGATGTCTTCCCGAATTTGGCGCAAGCTGATGTTATAGCCAAGTTTCTCACTCACGTAATCAACCAAGCTATCAATATTGTATCTCCTTTGCTTATTGCGGAAGCAATGTTCGAGAAATCTATAACGATCAAACGCATTCTTGTTTACTGGCATAACTATTCTTATTTAGTTCGACTCCATAGGCTACTAACTCTATCTTTTATTTAGTCATCCTTGCGAATCAACTCACTTACATCAACACTTAGACACTTGGCAATCTCCACCAAATTTTCCAAATTAGGTTGTGCACTGTTTGTACACCACTTGGAAACCGTTGCAGGTCCCTTCCCCAACTGTTCAGCTAACCATTTGTTGGAACGTTGCTTCTCCGCAAGAACAACTTTTATCCGATTCAAGTTTTTGCTAACCATAACCTATTTAATTATTATGTTATTATGCCTACAAAAATAATAAATTAATCTGAGAAAATATCATTTTTAGGCAAAAAATTATCTCAAACAACAACAAATTATTGCTTTAAACAATAATTTGTCCAAACATTTTGATTTTTCGAGAAAAAAGCCTGTTCATAACATCACGCTATAAACAGGCTTCTGTAATTAACACACACAATTTTCACATATAGCACTATCTCATTTTGTCAACAAAACAAGTGTAAATCGATTGGCTTCCTTTGGAGAAAATTGACTAATTCCACCAAGGCTGACTGCTTTCAGTCTTTCCTTACTGATTCCCTTTTTGATAAGCAGTTTTCCGATATACCTTGCCCTTTCCTTGCTCAAATGCCTATTGATTCTACTTGTTCCTGTGACATTGTCAGCAGCACCTGAAATATGAATTGTCAAGTCTTTCTCCTTGGCTATCTTGACGATCTCGTCAAGATTGGCCAGTTGAGACATGTCCACCAACTTGGCGGAGTTCAACTTGAAATAAAAATAAACAGGTACCCCTACACCAACAGTTTGGGTTGTATCAGAACCATCCAAAAACTTGTTGGTATCCAACGACAATCTGTAACGGAGGGAATTAAGACCGTCATAGTCATTCTTGTTTTTACTCGAAACACCATTTTGTACCATTTCACGTTTCATCTTGCAACGACTCACCAGCATATCGTACTGGCGAATATAAGGAAGAGCGTCTATTACCTTTTTCCATCCCTTTCGTCCAATCGTGTAAGACAAACCTATCGAAAGACTTAGCATATTGTCACCTAACTTGCATGAGGTTCCAACACAATCAAATGTTTTCTGGGTTGTCATACCACTGATTTCACCGACAAGATGCAACCTGTCATGTAAATGATAACGGACTTCCACACCATACCCCAAGGCAAAAGGATGATTACCAATGTTCTTTCCTTCACAAGTCAAGCTACCAGGAACAGCAGAGCCGTTTCTGACTATACCAACCCCGACAAAAGGGATAACATCAAACTTTGAGATACCAAACTCGTCCTGTTGTAAATTGTGCGTAAGGTTATACATGAAATCCGCATGGTAATATTGGTAATTCATTGTTACCAAATTTGCATTCTTGAACTGCAAGCCTTGATAGCCAACCCTTCCACCTACAGACGGAGAGAACCATTTACCCAGTCCCACCTGTAGCACTGGCTTCGTTCTGTCAATCACATCTCCACAACCGATAGGAGAACCAAGAAAAGAAGACACTCCTCCTTTCAACTCCAAGAACCAATTACTCCCAAGATTTGAAGACTCAGTAATATTACTAAGGTACGTTGGTTGAAGCGTTTTCTGCTCTGTATCATATTGGATATTTTTATTATTACCAATATTACCTGCATTATCATTTTGCGTTACAGAAGCATCCATGCTAAGTCCTAAGAACATCAACATGGACAAGATAAAATACTTTTTCATAACTGTTACCTATGCAGCCTTTTCCGAACTGCGCTGTTATTGTCATTATTATTATTGATTAATTCTTCTTTTGTATTATCGCCCGAAAGTTTTTCATCCACCGCTTGCGCATTTCCACAGGTATCTGCGATTCTTTGCAATCTTCCATAGACCTGCGAAGTTTTTCCTTTTGCTCTGGAGTTAACCATTCGGGTGAGCTTTGCTGCCTCTCCAAGGGTGAGACAACCGATTTCTGATGCGATTCCATATTTTCTCAAATCATTGTCCGTTACACCTGCATCACCAAGTTTTTGCTTATATGCCTCGTCTATTCGTACATCCTTCAATTTCCCGAAACTACCATGACCAAAGGTTGTCATCGCAACGACATTTCCACCTTGACTGTTCACATAATCACGCAAGTCCCTCAGTTCGGCACCAGACGTAATAAAGTCATCCAAAAGAATATAATCGGTACCTCTGTTAACGTGTCCCTCAAATCGCATCCTCTTACTAATACGCGAAATGTCCGAGGCATTGGTGTGCGAAACGTCGGTAACTGCAATTATATCATGCTCGACCGTCATTCCTATCGCAGAGAACCTTACAGCGTAAGCTGCTGGTATCATATTGATGCCGTCCCCTTGAATCTTATGGTTATAGATGATGTGGGCATTTGGAAATTGCCTTGCTATCATTGCAATCTTCTCGTCTTTCACCAATTCGTCAACAAGACGCAAGGCAGCCTGAAAATCGCCATGCTTTGCAGCCTTGAAATCAGGATGATGACGAGCGACAGCCGAGGTTGTATGATTCACGACAGGAGGGAACTGACCACCCCAAGACGTACCTTCTGGCATGGAGTCCTTTTGCTTAAGGATGTACTTCACCGTGTCCATATCAACCCTTACGGAAGAATTCCCCAAATACATTTCGGCTTCATCCTCCGAAGAAAAGGTGAACAGAACATCAGCTTCTTTGACTGGCTCTATTACTCTAACGGTGAAATCGAGGCTGATTCACGTTTTTGGCGGCAACTTGCTCCGTCTGTTCATTTTTCACTTCGTCTTCCTTTACGGTTTGGTCATTTGCCACCGTGGTACTCTGCAGGCTTGACTTTGAGGTAAAAGATGGGGTAAACGTTTTGTTCTGCTTTCGTATATCAAAGAAATCCGCATCCCATCCGTCTTGTTCCAGACGCACATTAACGGCATCCAACCTCTGACTGATGAAAGAAGACGCTCGCTTGACATCCAACAATGTTGACTTGATGAAAGTCGGGTCTTCGTGAAGACTGTCGAGCCAAGACTTCAAATAAGCAGCACTATCGCTTTTTACATGTTTTTCCATCCCATACTGTGAAGAGACCAAAGCGGCAGTCAACTCTGCCACAAGTTCTTCCCTTGCATAAGCTGCACTTCCAAAGGATTGCCCTGGCTTCAACCTATCCAATCGACTTGGCGAACCAGAGGCATGTCCCATCTCATGCAGGAGATTGCTATAGAAAGACTCACCATCAACGAACTGTGCTTTCTCAGGAACGACAATGACATCCTTGGCGACACTATAGTATGCATCATCGCCACGTGTCGGCTTGATGGGACATACATACAAGTCCTTTTCTATCATGGCATCCAAAGCAGGGAAATCTTTCATACCTTCGGCGGACTCGAACTTTCTACCCTCTGCTTCGTCAAGGTAAGACTGGTACATCTCTGGACGTGACTCTCTCAGATTCGTTTGGTCGAGATTGAACACATGATACACCTGAAGCTTGGGATATACATGATACATCGCTCTCTCAGCTTCACCCAACAGCTTGTAGTCATCGTACTTGATGCGCTCCTTGGTATCTGCATGTACGCAGCTGAACGTAGTCAAAATCACAGGCGTACTTTTCTCACCCTTCAAAATGGACACATGAGGGAGTTTATTTCCATCTTTATCAACGGCAGCAGTTCTTCCTTCCTTATTTTTGGTAAAGTTAAGTCCCGCTATTCTGTCAAAAGTAGCATATCGGGAAGTTCGCCATCCCTTTTTCTCTTGCATGAGCATCAAGACTATGCTGTTCATTCCGTTGTAGTAACGCCCACTGAGATTTCTTGGCAATTGCACTGATTGTGGAGAGAACCAAGGTTTCTTCCAATCCTGCTGCATATTGGTGATTTTATCAATCATCAAGTCAGCAAAGGTATTCAAGGCTCTGTCCTCTGCGGACAAGCCATCAGCATTTGACGTATAGTTTTTCTTTGACATATTCATTGCATATTAGGTTTGTGAATTTTCTTTAACGAACTCACTCATGCTTGCCACCTTGCAGGACATTTGTACCTTGCTGTTGTATGAGGATATTTGAAGTTCTCCACTTATGCAGACATGTGCCTTGGAACGCATCCAGTCTGGCTTGACGGTTCCTATGGCAGCACCTTTCTCAGGGAAACGCATGAAATTAACCCATGTGCTGACAAAACTCTCACCAACTTTTTCTGCTGAATATGCGGAGAAAACAAGATAGGGATTACCGTTCTTGTCTTTCTTTTCCTCATAGACCTTTTCCTTCTTCAAATGACCACGGAAGGATAATGTCCCTGATATGGCATCCAAATCTGGCACATCATCCGTTGTCACGGATTCTGCCGCCAGATAAAAGAGAAGCTTGTTTTCCTTGTTGCGAATGTCCAATACGCCTTGGATGGCGACACGGACACCTTCCGCAAACAGAGAGACATCACTTTGTTGTCCCTTTGGATATGAGACCAGTGCGTCAACCGTGTTAGTATTTGTCTTGGCATCTGGCAAGGCTATGGTCACGATAAAGGACAGAAAAGGCTGATTGTTCTTATCTGTGCGAATGCTTGCACCTCGCTTGATGGTGCCGATGATTTTAACTTCTGCTTTAATCATATACTCAAATAGTTTTAATGTTATTTTCTTTGAATTGTCTGTTGCTGGGACTGTTGTTGACTCTCTATCTGGTCATAGTTCCTCGATGCTTGCTGCGAGAAGGTGATGGCACTGACCATACCACCTATTTTTTGTCTCTTCAATGCATCATCATCCTGCCCATTGAGGATTTGAGATAGTCTCGATTGTTCCGCATTGGATAGCTCATGCTTGTACTCCTGCTTTCCATCGTTTACAGTGAGAATAGCGTTTCCTTTGTTACCGATGGACAATGAAGCGGACTTGAAGTTTGGAACAAGGCTACCAATGTCAATCTTCCTATCAACAAGCGCATCGCTGACAGCTTGCATTTTCTCCTCCTTGCTTTTACCTTCCATCTGCATAGTCAGCATGAGCATGGTGACCAACATGTGCATCAAAGACTCCAAGAGCCCTTGTCCCTTGGCGTTTTCCAAGGCAATAGCCAAGGCTGAATCGGAAGAACCAAGCAGCTTGGTCATCCAGCTTTCAGGAGTAAGTTCTTGCTCTGTCTTTCCGTTATTCTTGGGCTGATACTGCGCCAACAAGTCCTTGCCGTTGTATTGTGCTTCCATCTTCAGGTTTCCCTTCTGGTTCAACTCGGCAAGGTATGCCGCAGGATTGACCCATTGAAGCCTTTTGTCGGCAGTGACGTTGATGACTCCAAGGTGTAGATGCTCACCAGTCGTTCTTGTTCCTGTATTTCCCGACACTCCCAGTTTCTGACCAGCGTTGACCACATCACCCTTCTTGACATCTATTCTTGACAGGTGCATATACTGGACTTGCGTCTTGGTTCCATCGGCTCGCTCATACTCTACGGTCAGTGTTTTTCCACCCCCTGTATTGGTCCGATTGTCAACACCAATGACCTTTCCACCGTTCTCCGTGGCAAGGACACTCTCATTATGAGTCTTGATGTCTATGCCATGATGAATCTGGGTCTTGCCCTTCTGCATGGGATCCTCACGTTTTCCATATGGCGATGTGACAAGAAGGAACTCCTCACGCTTGACAGGCATACTGTATTGTCCTTGTGGCAAGCTCATTCCAGTGTTCTTTGTCTCAACCTTTTTCTCCGTGTTGCTATCGGTCACGGGATTGGAGGCAACGCCGAACTGCTTTCCCTCGCTTTTCATCTGCCTCATGACCATCTGGTCATATTTCTGCAACCCACAACCCTCGATGACGTTAACGACCGTTGAGACGTAAGCCTTTGACGAGGCATAGCCTCCTTTCTGGATGCCGCTTGCCCATCCCCTGTAGTCGTCTGGTTCCAAGTTCTTGACATACCGTTGGTATCTCTGGTTGTTCAACACCTTGGAATGATCCTCGTAGCTTTGCCCCACGTTGTCGTATTTCTTGAACTTTTCGTTGGGCTTGTCATCATCGGCAAGGACATAGTTTCCATTGAAACTGCCTTTCACACCAAAATGGTTGTTGGCGGTATTAGCCAATGTACTCTTGCCATCCGCTGACTCGATGATGCCCTGCGCAAGCGTTATGGAGGCAGGTATGCCATAGCGGCGCATCTGCTCCATGGCATACTCTGCGTAATTGTCTATGTATTGTTGTCTTGATTGTGTCATTTTATCTTGTTTTATCTATGCATTCCATGACGTGTTTCTTTCTCAACGATTTCCTTGACCTCCTGCTTGTTTTCTTGACTTGCCTCTTTTGGAGTGTCTTGAACCTTTTGCTTGGGGTCTGGCAACGTGTCACAGATGGCAACTCGTTCCTTTGCCCTTATGAGCTTTGGCAAGTAACTGTCAAGCGCATAGTGAGGGAATGCGATGGACTCCAAAGGCTTGCCGTCAAGTCCTTGCTTATCCTTGCTTTTCTCCAATGGCACGGAAAGAATCTTGGAAGCCCTCTTGGCATCTTCCATGTAGGCTTCATAGAAATCACCTGCCCTAAACAGCAACAAGGCATCAGGATGTTTCTCCTTCAGTTCCTTGTATTGGGTGAGGATTGGAGGTACTACCATCGTCGCAATGACCTTGGTTTCTTGTTTCGTCGCCTCTTCCTTTGCTTTTTCCTCCCTCTTGTCCTTTTCCTTTTGCTCTGGGAATTGCCGGTGCTTATCCTGCTCTTCGTGATACTCACGATGTTCCTTCTCCTCATGAAGCTGTGTCCCTTCCACCTCTGGCGAGATGGAACGTTTCATCTGCTCCAACTTGCCAGACAAGACATCAGAATACAGGATAGCAGCCAGATGGGTCTTGTAATCTTGCTTGTCATCCGCAAGCCACATTCTTTGCCATTGCGACTGGGTTATCTCCACAGGTTTCTGTTTCTCACCCCCAATGGTTGCGACAAGTAACATCTTGGACTCCTTTGTCTTGAAGGCATTGACCTTGTTGATTAGGTCAAGCGTCTCTTGGCTTGCCCCACTTCCGAAAAGCTGCACCTCTTTTTCTGGATTCTTGGCTACCTCGGAGTAATATTTCTGTGCAAACTGGGTACGGAACTCCGTTACATGGCTCTCGTCATGATCATTCTTAATGACATCGAAATACATCCCCACATCCTCCTTGGTTGGATGAACCGCAAAGGTTCGCTCGTTCTCTGGTTTCGCAGCCAGAGTCCATTTTCCTTCATCATCCTTTAGCATGGTAATCTGGTCAAAGGATTGCGGCACTTTGTCTATGGGGAACTGTGATTTCCATTGCTGTTGCAACTCCTCGGTCGAAGGTTTCTCTATGAGCGTGATTTTCTCACCTGCCTCGGCTTTCTTGACCATCCCCACCGTTCTGTTGACATCATGAAAGATTTTTTCTGCCACCTTTGGATTTTCTTTCAACTGTGCCATGATGGAAGGGAGTTCCCTTTGGGTATCAGGGCGCAACTTTGCCACCATACCCAACTCCAGCATCTTGTGTGCCGAGGCAAGTTCCTCGACAAGCATCTCACGCTGTCTTGCATCGGCATTGCCATTTTCCACGTTCATGCCCTCACGATGCAAGCGTTGCGGTATGCCTGTGGCATGGGCTATCTGCCGTGACACTTCCTGCACATAATCCGCATAGGAAGGGAAATCCTTTTGGGCTGGTATATACAAGGTGTCCTTGCCTACATCATAGTGGGCAATGCCTGTGGCATCCTTGCGGATTGGCAACAGGTTTTCCTTTATGCTCTTCAGAAACTTGTTCACGTCAATGCGAACTTGCTTCTCGTCCTTCTCAATATCATCAGGAGCTATTCTGTTTTCATAGAATCCATTTTCACATACATGCTTTCCATAGTCCTCCTTGTGGACATGGGACATCGTGGTCTGGTCTATGTTGAATATCGTATAGGTGTCCTGCCGTGGATTGAGCTTATATTTTCCCTTGTCTTCCTCAGACAACTTCTTGAACTCCGAACGACTCAGTTTGTCCTCTGGATTTTCCTTGTTCACATACTGGTTCATGTTCACCCATACGAAAGGCATTCCCTTTTGTCCCTTCTTCACCGCCTCATTGCGATTCTGGGTCTCATTGTACAGTGTGTAAGCATTGGTTTGAAACTCTCCTTGGTCACTGTGCATTGCCATCACCAAGGCATTGACTGGCGAAATGGTCAGCTTCTTGTTGTAGAAGTGAGGTGCCAGCTTTTCTTTCTCATTGAGCAATATGCCACCGTTTTGGCTTGCTCTCTCCAAGGCTGCGACAAGAATCTCCGCCTGTCTCTCAACCCCTGTTTTCTTTGGAATTACTTCTTCTGCCATAATATCATATCAGTTAATGGTGAAAAATATATTGTTGAACTCTTAGCGTATTCCACGAACCTGCTCACGTTCCTTGTTCTGCTCGTACTGCTCGGAAACATTCCGAACTTCTCTCTGATTGACTTCCGTAAGTTGGTCGGTCTTGGCAAGGATGCGGTTGGCGATGACATTGATGGGCAACGCCCCTTCCTTGTATGCGTCCATTACCGCTTGCGGCAGCGTCACTAACCTTGGAACATTGTCTATGTCAACCAACAGAACATTGCCCTCAATCTGTGGGTTCTTCATGCGAACATTCAAGACCTCGTCATCATATCGCTTGTATCTGGTGCCTGTTACCGTTTTTTCTTCCTGACCACGGTACTCAGCCAAAGCCTCCTGTCCCATCTTGTTGACAAGATTCGCTCCACCAAACAGCATCAAAGGAATTTTCAGAAACGGATTCTTGATAAACGTTCCTGAGATGAGCGCAGCCAGTGGCATCAGGGTGCCTTGGTTCAAGCCAATGGACTTGGTCTTGCCAGTGAACACACCAAGCAACATGTCTGGAAGCATGGCGAGTGTCAGCCCCAAGTGCTGCATGGTGTCACTCATTCCGTTCATTCCCAAGGCATCCAAGATTCCATTCCAACCACTGTAATCTCCTGCTTGAAAAAGAGAAGCCGATGGATTTTCACCCTGATTCGTTCCGTTCTCATCATTGGATTGCGACGTGGATGTCTCTATATCGTTTGCTTCCTCGATGTTGGAATAATGGACGGCATCCTTACCTGCGAGTTTTCTCGAAGAAACCTCCTTGGCTATTGCCTTGGAAAACGCCTCGTATTGCATGGCTCTACTGGTGGCTTCCGCAACGGACATCATATCCGTCTTGCCACTTGCCTTGACTGTCCTTTGCCCTGCATCGACGGCTTGGTTTACTTTCTTTCTGTAACTTTTAGCATTCTCGTTTGCCCATTTCTGGGCAATGGCAAGCTGCTTGTCTGTAGCATCGGCTATTCTGTCAAAGCCCATCTGGGTGAGCATCCACTTGGGAATTGTTACTGTTTGCTTGCTTGCAGCGGCAACTTCTTGCTTACCCTTTTTCTTTTGCTCTTCCAGATATTTATCCTGCTGCCCCTTGGCATAATGCGAAGTAGCTGCCGTTGCGCCATCCAAGGCTGTCTGCCCCCAAAAGCCACCTGCACCCATCGTGGTAGTTGCGTTGGCAAGCCAAGAGAGGACGCTTCCTGCCGCCTCTTCCAAGAAAGAAGGGTCGTGTTTCTTTTCTCCCTCCTTGTCTATATGGTCTTGCAAAGCCGTGCTTCTTGACCTTTCGGGTAGATAGAATACACTTTCCTTGGCAGCTCTCCTTATCATATAGTCAAGCGTTGACTTGGGCATCTGCTGGTGTATGAGGTAGTCAACCATCTTTTTCTCCGTGACGGCATCGACCTTTATATGCTCCTTGGCAAGCTCTGCCTTGACCATCCCAATATAGTCATCGACGGTCTTTCTGTTCCACTTGCCCAACTGCCTTACCTTTTCCTTGGCTACATCCATTGAAGCCATGCCGCCGTCAGGACCTGCCGCACCAGCAAACAATACTGAAAGCGAAGAGTTGTGCTGACTCTGCTCATCGGCACGAAGTCGGCACAATTCATCACGCACCTTGTCCATGATTGGAACGATACGTGTCTGGAACTGGTCTTGCATCTTATTGTTCGATTTTGCCATTTATACAAATGTTTGTCTTAATTGATTGATTACCTGTTCTCTTGTCTGGGCAAGAGCTGCATGGAGAACTTCCATCTGCTTGGGGAAATATTCCTCCAGCCACTCGTCCTTTTTGATGTTGTCACGAATGAACTTGATGGCAAGCTCCCTCGTTATCTCTATGGCTCTCTCGCCCTTGCTCTTTCCATTGAACCAAGCCTTTGTCCACCAGACGATGCCGTCCTTGTCGGGATATACGCTGACAGTCCTTTGAATGTCGAAACTTTGGACATCAATGTCAAAGTTCTCGAATGGGTCGATGATGCCTTGGCTTTCTACAGCCCTGTCAACAACTTTTTTTTTTCAAGTTCCGACATGGATGAAAGGAACACGCCATGCATCAAGGCGAGATAATTGAGGAAATCATGGGTTAGGAGCGTTTGAATCCTGCCAATGATACCATAGCTCCTCACTCCAAGCCCCAAAGGATTCAGCATACTCGGTGCGTGTTCATAATAGGCACCGCTCTCAGCACCTTCCTTCAACACATCCCTCAAAGCTCCCTCGGTATTCTCTGGCACTCGATAACGATTCATGAACAGGTCTGTCATGTACCTGCCAAAGAAACGTTGGTACATCTGGTCAATTTCCTGCTGATGTTCATCATAAGGGGTCTTTACATCGAAGTCCAGCGTGGCAATCTCAGGATTGTTTCCCTCCATCTGCTTTTGCTCCATGACCAAGAGATTGTCACGAAGCATCGTAAGGAACTCCAAGGGATTGACCTCCCTTCCGTTGTAATGAACCTCCACATGAAGCAGTCCGTCGCATACGGCTATATTGTCACCTGCCTTCACGCTCTTTCCAAAATTGCAAAGGGAATGATGGATATGGGAATATACGACATCATAGGATCCATTTGCACCCTGTGAATAATTCTTGTAGTTGACCGTTATGTTGAAACCTCTGTTCACATCGCTGCCTATGCCTGAGACAACTCCTGTAGCAAGGGCTTTCAGCCACGTGTCCTTGCCAACCATGAAGTCAACTCCATGATGAAAGAACTCCTCCTTGGTCTTGGGATGTACTTGCTTACCATAGCCCAATGTGATATTGAGAGGACTGCTTTCTGGCAACTCGAAGGGCATGGCATAACCACTTGGAGAATGAAGATTCATGTCACTTGTAAAGTCCATATCTTTCTGAATTTCAAATATTATTCGTATTTATATTATTACCCATATTACCTATGAATACTATTTTGTTTCTCTTGCGTCTCTTGTTTTTCCAAGTTTTCTTCCTTAACTTGCGCTTGCTTGGAAGAATTGTTGCCTATCATCATCATAGCCATTAAGGCTCCTCCGATTTTCCCAAGAAGACCTGTGCGACCGAATATCATGTATGCCGACGCTATCAAGGCTCCAATGCCAAGCCCCGATACCTTTCCATTTCCAAGATTACTGAAGAAATTGGAGAACATGCCCATGCCGTCACCACCGAACATGTTTCCGAGGAACTTGCTGATTCCTTGAAGCGTATCAGCCAAAGTCCCAAGGATGCCCTTGGTCTCACTGGCTGTGTCCTTCAAGCCATCAAGGACTGACTTTGTCGTGTCCTTGACTTCCTCGACAGTATTCTTGCCTGTGAATCCATTGACCATATCATGCGTGAAATCACCAGAACCATCAACACCTTCACGAAGGGTCTTTCCCACAGCCGTTCCCATGGAGTCGTTGGTTCCGAGCTTTTTCCAACCTGCGTAGGTTGTCACGCCGACAACTGCGGCTGTCTTGGGATTATGCGACACGGCAGAAACGACCTTGCTTCCTGCACCGACAACAGAAGAACCAGCTCGCCAAAGTGACGAAGTAGTCTGCACTCCTGCCTTCCATACCTTTGGTACTACCTTTGTTACTAACGATGATAACCAACCCATAGCTTTACTTTCTTGGTTTTACACTTTTTGCGTTTACTATCCAAGCACCGAGACAATCCTCGATGATTCCTGCCTTGCCCTCACGATGCGGCAAAGACTTACGTTCTATTCCATACCACACCTGCCCCATGTTGGTACACTTCACGAGTTTCGTCAACATGGCAAGTTCCCTGTTCATCTGCTGCAACTGGGGACGTATGGAAAAGACCAACTCGACTCGTTGCCTCTCCGTCATCTTCTTGTCTATGCACACTTGCCGAATGGTATTCACGATGCCGAGGCTCTTGTTGATGACACTCACATAGATGTCGTTTCTCTTGTTGTGAAGCCCCACGGCTATGGCATTCACAGGCGTATCACCTATCTGGGCTGTCAACTTTCCCATATTCTGGCATAGGTTGCTCACCTCATAATAAAAGCCATAGGTCTGGGCTGCATAGGAAATGATGGTTCGGAATGTGCTGAGATAGTTGTCAAACTCCCTTTGGAAATTATTGATGGACTTGACTTCACCATTGAGCCACACATGTCCTTCCGTTTCCATAGCCATTGTTTCCAACTGACTGTTGTACTGTGACTTTGCCTTGTTTGTGTACTCGACAATCATTGCCGTCAACCCAGGATCGACCTGTGCCTCCGAATAAGAGGCAAAGCCGAAGCTGAGTAATACGGATAATATAGTATATACAATGTTTCTCATCTTACGTCTCAATATAAACTGACTTCCCTTGCCCTGCGTTTCCAATGCGACAAGGATTGCAAGGCTACATCACGGCGGTCACGCTCTATCATTCCTGCCGTAGCCCTGTTCCACACATCACTCATTCTATAATGGCGTATGCTGTAATACAGCAACTGTAATTTATGTGAAAAAGCGGATAGCCTGTCCTCCAACTCCCAAAGGGTCTTGGAACGGTCGGAACCAGTGAGCATGTTCTCACTTCCTCCCTGAGCAACGGCATTCTTCAACAAGGTGAACACACTGAGCATTTCAGTGGTTGTTTCCATATAGAGGTTGTTCATGCTAACCGTTGCTGCAATTCCCTGCGGATTATTGTGGACAGCCTTCCTCATCTTGTCCAAGGTAAGAAGAATCCTCATGCCGTCACTGTAGATGTGGGTGGCTGCTTTCAGGGCAGACGCATAGCCTGTGGCTGTCTTCAAGTAACTGTTGTAATCCCTTTCCCATTTCTTCATCTTGGTGAACTCGCCAGCCATCGCATTTTGCATCAAGGCGGTCTCACGCTCTGCCTTTGTCTCAGACTTCACGGTCTTGTTTATCAAAGTATTGCCAGCTGCCAAGATGGTGTATTCACCAGGATTGGTGGAAGCAACCTGAGAATAGGCACGCATACAAGTGGCAAACAGCAGGACGAGTGCCAGCAAAGAGACCGCAAGCCATTGGTCTAAGGCTTCTTCTGAAACTGGCGGGAAGTGACGCCCCACTGATGATTTATGATGTTGTTTATTTCGTATTCGTAAATTCATGAATGTTCCTCCGTCGTTTATTGTATTCTACTCGCTCCCTGATACAGTCAACCAAGTCCATATCATTCCATATACCTATCAAGTCAATGCTCGGAGTTGTCCTGTCGCCACTATACAAAGTAATGGTCTTCAAGCCCAACAGCAACTGGAAAAACGAACGATGCTCGCTATAGTCAACTATCCTGTAAAGTTCGATGAAACCTCGCTCTGTTGTAAACACACCATGTTCATATTTGAGCTGTTCCTCCGTTATCACGAAAACCATCCTCGTGACATAGACATACCGATAGAATAGATACAGGATGAGGAATACACCTACACCAAGGGCATAGGAAGCCCAGCTTCTCGGCATGAGACCATCATATCCTGCAAGGGCAAGCACAAACAAAGTCAAAACTATTGTCACACCGTCCGTGACAAGAAACTGCAAACCAGAAGGATGGATGCGTATAGTCTTATATATCAATCCCATCTTATCTTGCCATGCTACGGTGTTGCTTTCTTTCCTCACTCTCGCTGATGTCTATCTCGCCATTGCCATCCATGTCCATTCCTGCCGAGGTGGTCAACACCTTTCCTTCTTTTTCCTGTTCTTTGCTTTCCCTTGACTTTTCCGTTTCGATAAGCTGTTCATTCCAATCCTTGAAACCACTTTCTGGCACCTCACGCTTGACCGTAAGGTTTGGCAAAGCCTCTCCATCTCGCAAGGTTGGATGAAGGAACTTGACGGAATAGGTCTTTACGGCAAGGTAAGGCGATTCGCCGTGGGAAGTCAACGCCTCCTTATTGCGCTCTCCAAAAGCTGGACGTGCGTTCAGCTCATTGTAGTTGTCCCAATCTATGCTTGACACATAACCTTCAGGGAACTTCTCATCCATGAAATCCTTCACCAGTCGCTCCTCCTCATCGGAAAGTCCATCCATGTCACCGTTCTCGATGGCACACAACGCCCATTCGGGGATGTCATAGGTTCCAATCTCTTTAAGATGTCCTTGCTCACAGCCGAAGCAAAGTTTCTCTCGCATCATGGCATTGTATTCCTTGAACAAGCTGCTCGCCAAGTTTTCCTGTTCCTTGATGTCACCCTCGAAACACAGTCCCGAATGGGTCATTGAATAGAGTTCGTCAGAGGCATCCCAATACTTGTCATAGACTTCACGAATATTCTTAGGCAAATAATCATGGTCGCCAGAATGGTAGTCATTGGCATCCCTCAACGTGTCCATATAGGGCTTCATGTCCTCGCCGACCTTTGGCAACTCCTTCTTGACATTGTTCAACTCCAACTCGAAGTTCTGGGCGAACTGCCTTCCTGCAAGGTCATTGTCAAAGCAAAGATGATGACAGGCATTTCTTGCCTCCTTGATGACACCACGATATTGCATGACTGTAGGATTGCCACCTGTTGACAAGAAAACGGCATTGTCCATGTTCTTTCCTTGCTTTGTCGAAAGCTGGTAATAAGCCATCGCATCATAGGCACTTTCGAACCACAGGACATCCTTTGCATCCTTCAGCTTTGTTCCAGATGGGCTGGCTATCCACAATCCTTCGGACGAATTGCTTCCGAGGGCTTTGCCCTTGTAGCCGCTCGTCCCATCCAAACGTGGTCTGCCTCTTTCTTCCAAGCCAACTATATCCTCTTTGCCTGGAACACGCAGAGGAAAGGCGAGGTTTCTCAGAAACTGGTTGGAGTTCTTTGTCACCTTTATATCCGCAAGCATGAATTGGGCTGAAAAGGCTCTCTGGGTAGCCAAGTCTATCTTTCTGCTTGCAAAGAAAGGATAGAACTTCTTGATGTTGTCGAAGTTGTATTTCTGGAACGACAGAATGTGATAGCTGTTGATGTTGAACGGCTTCACATTACGGTTTGGATTGACGATACGCTGCATACGATTTTCTATTGGATGATTCAAAAGACGGTTACAAACTAAGTTGACAAGACGAATTGGATCCATCCCTGCCCTGTATTCCTTGAACAGATGGGGATGCTCCGCAATGAAGGAAGTGATGCCATAGACCTTTCTCTCTGGAGGCTTGAAGCAGCTCTTGCCATTGGGCATGACAACAAACTTGTCACCCGAGACTTTCTTTCCAAGACTGTCCAGACGAATATATGTAGGATAGCGCAAGCCATCAGGTCGATAGAACTGATAGCCTGCGTCTATGAGAACATCTTGAATGTCAAGGCGTTCTCTGAAATCATCAAAAGACAATTCACCTTCGCACTTCATCAAAAAAACAATATGGATTTATAACACTCACATTCCTATGGTTTCCAAAAGTTTGGGACAAAAGGGCATTTGCCGACATTGAGGATTTCGACACCATCCCAACAGGCACAAAGGAACTCCGCTTGATTCTTAAACGGTCTCCACATGATGCCATCGTCCGTTTGCAATATGGTTTTCTCAACATCTATCACCTTCAAGCCTGTTTTCTCCTCAAAGAGCTTCACTTGCTCTGGGGTAGGCTTTTGTAAATTTTTCTTTGCTATTTCTTTGTTTATTTTATCGTCCCATGCCTCCGCCATGATGCAGTCCTGCATTCAATCCTGCGTCAAAGGCTCTCTCCGCAATGCTCTGTGGGGAATCAACACCAGGCTTGACATATATCCGTCCTGTACCATGGACTTCCGAATGAACCTCTGGAGAAGGATGGGGATGCTTGATGTGCTCCACGTTATGGGCAATGTCCGCCCCCAAATAGGTTGCCTCACTCAAAGCTGTCAATCCTGCGCCTAAGAAAGCACCAAGATTGAAACCTTTCCGCAGCTCTGGGCGGCTTTTCATATCGACCTCATGGAAGATTTTCGACATCATCCGCTGACGTTGGTAGTCATCGACCGCCATGAACTTGTCATACTGTTTCTTATCTATCGCATGACTGACAACCTCGCCATTGATGACGGCACACATCTTGTAAGTGAACTTATTTTCCTTGGATTCGTCCTTATTCCCTTCCTTCGACTGTGGCTGAGGAAAAGGATTCTTCTCAACCCATATGTCACCGACATCAACCTCCCTTCCATGCTTTCCTTCCCGATACCACGCCTTCCTTTCATTCATCTTTTCAAGGTCTGCGCCATTGACATATCCTTTGTCTGGGTCAAGGGTCGGTGCCACATGTTGCACGCTTGCCAAAGGGTCTTGCACTACTTGCAAGGTGTCGTCATTACGCTGTCTGGCAAGTGAGGATTCCACCTCTGGTTTCAAACCGATGGAAATACGCTCCTTGCTGTTGAGCATGTCCATCGTTATCTTGTCCTTGAAGTCACCACTGATGACATTGTTCAAAATATTTAGTCGTTCCTTCAAAGAAGCTGCTTTCAAAGAATTGGCAGTGAGCTTCTTGACCTCGTCATCCGTCAGGTCATATATGAAATCCTGCTGGGTTCCTGTTGACTGGATGGTCATTGTTTTCTTGTCCTCATCAAGAACGATACCATGTGAGGAAAGGACTTCCTGCCATTTCTCATTGGTGAAATACACAGGGGATGTTATCAGCTCCTTGTATGGCTTGGCAGGCTCCTGCGGTCTGGTTCGTACCTGCACTGGGGGAAAACAAGTCTGCATATCTTTCAATGGGTCACTGGCTTGCTCAGAGCGTCCCTTGTAATAGTAGCCGTACCCTCCGCTTTTCAACTCTCCTGGTCGCAACCTGCCATCGGCGTGTTCCACTACCATGGGACTCATGGCTACACCTGCCATCCTGCGTAGGTGCAAGCCTGGTTGCTGTCGTGGTGTCCATCCCAAGAAGCCTCTTCCAAAGGCATGGGGATGCCTTTCCTCAAAACCCTCCCGATAGCCATGAAGTCCCATGACCACACGACCATTGACATTTCTTGCTGCCACGAAGGAAGAAGGAACGTCAAAGTCCTTGCCTACTATGCTGTTGAACGTAGCGTATGCCTTTTTGTTGGAATAGTTGGTTCCTCCGTCGGCAAGTGCCCGAAACTGTTTCTCGCTGACAGGATAGTCAAGCATCGGGGAGTCATGCCCTTGGACTAACAAATGGTATTTGTCATTCACCACGGCAAGCTGCGCCTTCATGCCATTCTTACGAAGCACTTCCTGTAGATAATAGGACAAGTCGCCTCGGTATGGCATCGCTTCTGATCGAATACTCATAATCTATCAAGTTTGATTGAACTTAGTTACTCACACTCTCCTCAAACAACTCCTCACGGAAATCCATGAAGGCAAGGGCTGAGGAATCCTTGTCGGGCGAAATGCCCTCGTCATTGCAAAAACGACCATAATCCTCCGAGACCTCGTCGGACTGTTGGGTCACGAAATCAACCGCAGAGATGTTCCCTGCCTCGTATTGCTCACGGAGCGTGTCATAATCTGGATAATTCTTTGCCATATTCTTATGTTTTATGCTTATCTTGTAATCTGTTGGGATAAATCTTCTGCCTCTGAGTTAGAATGTCCGTTGCCATATCCCTCTTGTTCGAAATGAGATTCCATAGGCATCCCTGCTTGTTTGGCTTGACGTTCCATCACGTCGAGAATATCCTTGGTAAACTCATTCTCTGGGACATACGTAAGGACACCGTGCTTGTTTATCCAGCAACCATCATTGCCAAAGCTATACTCAGGCATGGACTTACGTACCGTTCGTTCCCATTGCTCAACTTGACCAGGAACCAACACGACACCTTTGTCCGAGAACAAATCGACACCTATGGTTATATACTCAGGCGAACCTTCTTCGTTTTCTTCCGAAATCGTGACGAGGCTACCCTCGGACAGTTTCCTTAGGTCATCGGCGCTGAGGTCAAACTCCTCACTTACATTTTTGAGATTGCGACCTATCACCTGAGTTAGGGTATAGACAACACTATTGGTGTCCTTGTCTATCTGCACAAACGCCTTGATGCGCTGCACATCCTCAACACCCTCTTCCGTCACAAACTTCTCCTCAACTTCCGACACGATAACCTTGCCTTCCAACAGGAGCTTTTTCTCACGTTCTGAAAATTCTTCAAGGTTCATTTCCTTCAACTTCGGAGAGAAAAGAACATCCATTCCGTCTTCTGTCTCTACCAAACAGAACTTGGCATAAAGATGGGTGCATCCAAAAGGCTGTTCTATGGTAAGTGGGAGCAATGGCGATTTGCCACCAAACTCTATTATCTCATGGACAAAATCTGGTAGGTCATAGACCATCTGCTCGCTAAGTCCGAACTCGGCGAGGATGTCCAATGGATATTCTTCCCTGTGAAATTTCTTTTCTGACATATTATAATTAATTGAAGTTTCTTGCGCAAAATTAAAACACCTTTCGCATGTTCCATCATTTTCATTCTCAAAATATTGATATTTTACCGATATTTGTTTCATTGGTTCTATTCAGCAATAGTGATAGAACCAAATTTAAAATAATCCTCAATAAATTGATACTACATAATCATTATCCTGCCCTTATGAGAAAAAGTATGTATTTTCGCAGCATGAAAAAAGTTATAAGCATCATAGTCACAATTATTGCCTACACCCATTTTTGCTTCGCACAAGCACAGGCATCACCATTCAACACCATAGGGAACATCGGTTACAGCAAACAAAGAAAGAAGAATAGTTCTACGTCAAACTTGGATTCAAAAGAAGGAAACTTGACATTGGATTCCATCACCAAGTGTTCAGACATTCCTTCATCCAACAACATGGACATTCCACAAGATAAATTATCGTCCATCATTGAGATGTACGAAAGGTATTTAAGCCAAAAGAAGAAAGATCCTTGCTATGTAAATGAGTGCAAGATAATTAGCTACTACAAGGGAAGTCCACGTGAGCTAAACCTTACCAACTTGATGGCGGTATCTGATGAAGTGGGTTTGTCCAACCAATTGTTTGTCATGGCACAAGCCTTATTGGAAACAGGGCATTTTTCCAGCAGGGTTTGCAAAGAGTATAACAATCTGTTTGGGCTCTACGACAGCAAAAGCCGTGATTATTTCCGCTTTGCAAGATGGGAGGACAGCGTAGTTGGTTACAAAAAGATGATACAGTACAAGTACAAAGGAGGGAACTACCTGAACTTCCTTAAAAGAATTGGCTACGCTGAAGACCCAAGGTATATAACTAAGATTGCGAAAATGGCAAAAAGCATATACCAAAGGCTGTTTAAAGAATAGTATCTGTATCAATAATTTGATATTGAACAAAAAGTACAAATGCTATAAGTTTATCTTGGATTTTAAGAAACTTTCACCCTCAATATAATGATATTTCAAATAAAAATATTATCTTTGCATATGGGAAAGTGTTGCCTTGCACTTACTGTGTTGCTTTGCCATGGTTACGCAAGTAGTCATGCGCAGCATAAGGCATACTCACACTTTAACACTATAGGTGATTATCATAGGAAATATGTATCACCTAACAATTATGCTCCAGACGACGAGGGAATGGATGAAGAAGCCGACGAGAGTAATCTCATCCAGCTGCCGAATGACAGCTTAAAGAGCTATATGCCATTGGTCGCACTGCCTCTAAAGAAAATTCGGATTTCATCACCTTTCGGTTCAAGAAGAGACCCGATGAATAGAAGAAACAGAAGGATGCACAACGGACTTGACCTAAAGGCAAGGTTTGAGGAAGTGTATTCCATGCTGCCAGGCATCGTAACAAGAACAACGTCTTCCGTCAATGGTGGCTATTACGTCACTGTCAATCATGGTATATGCGTATGCTCATACCTTCATCTTTCAAAAATAAAGGTCCAGGTTGGTCAGCATGTCAAGGCAGGTGACATTATCGCCATCAGTGGGAACTCTGGCAAACGGACTACAGGTCCACACCTTCACATAGCCTGTCGATGGGGTGGTGAGAACGGAAAGTTCTTCAATCCTCTGCTTATCCTTAGATTCGTGAGCGAGCAATTATTAAACAACAATACAAAACGACAATAATATGGGAACTATACTGGTTATACTTGGCATCATTATTCTATGCTCAAAAAATGACAACAAAGCAAAGCGCCGCCATCGGTCATACTTCGGTAAGTCTGGCTGGGAAAAGACATGTGATGATGGTGGAAAGTTCTTTGGGTGGTAAAGTTAATTAGAATAATAACATTTTTAAGTAAACATTTAGAGTTAAACTTGTATAAAAAACGTTTTTTCTCATTTGTTTTATTTATTTTTGCAAACAAAAATTAAATTGTAAGCATATGAGAAAAATCTTTTTGGCTCTCGCCTTCCTCATTGTGTCTCTTCTGTCTTTTGCACAGGAGCATATTGAATTTAAAGGCATCCCTTTAAATGGAAGTTCCATGTCTTTTGCTTCAAAATTAAAAGCGAAAGGCTACGAACAAGTATATCATAGCAATTTCGACTATGTATTAAAAGGACAGTTTACAGGTAAAGAGGCTACTGTTTATGTTCTTGGGACTCGTAGTAGCGGTACTGTTTGGAAAGTTGTTGCCCAGTTGCCTGAAGAAGACTCATGGGCACATCTTAAGTCTGACTACAACAAATACGTAGAATTATTCACTCAAAAATATGGTACGCCTTCTGATCATTTTGAGTTCTTTTCCACACCATATTATGAAGGAGATGGATATGAGTTGCAGGCTTTAAAGAATGACAAATGTACTTATAGCACATATTTCAAAACCGAGAAAGGCACATTAAATGTTGCCATTACATCATCAGGTAATTTATCCTTAGGCTATGAGGATAAAATCAATACTGAAATACAAACAGAAGAAAAAAATAACGCAGATTTAAACGATATTTAAACATAGAAGATTATGAGATACTTATTAATTGCTTTGGCATTACTGACAACAATGATGTCTAATGCACAAGAAACGAATACTACAGAAAAGGCAAACAGCAAAAAAATTGAAACCAAATATGACAAGTATGTTTCTAATTATGGAACTTTCTTGCGTTTTGCTGAATATAACATGCCTAAATTAAATCTCCAAGGCGATTGGATAAATGAAACAAAAATCAGAGAATTTATTGATGTCAACACAGGTAAGAAGGATTATTTTGTACGCATAAGAAGTGGTTATCCATACAATGTTGAATCTATAGCATACTCTGATTTGGAAAAAATCTTAGACGCAATTAGTAAACTTAAGCAAAAATTTTCTGAAGATTCCCAAGTAGGCAATTATCTAGAATTTCGCTTTACATCAGAAGATGGTATGCAAATAGGTTATTATTATAGCGACAATAAACCTACGTGGTTCATCACAATAGATGGCAACACAAGGTATTTTAAAAAAGATTTTGACTTCGAGCAAGCATTCAAGGATATGGCTTCAAAAATTGAAGAATTAATGAAACATTAAAATGAAATTATGTTGAAAGGTAACGAAACAATACTTTCTACCCCATAAAAAAGCATTCAACCCTCTATCACTTCTAAAGAAATAGATAGGTAGTCCCTTCTACCTATCTATTTTTTATTAAACTCTTGAATTTCTTTTATCATATCCTTAACTTCCTTATTTACCTTCAAGAAATTTGCATACAAGATCCTCTCTCGTGCTTCTGCTGAATCGAAATGATAAAACTTTGGCAGAGGATAATTTGCATAGTCCTTTTCTTCTTGCTTTATCTCACTCATATCAAAGTCCGTCTTACAATAGAACTTGCTTGTTTGGAACTCCTCAGACTCTTGTATATCCATGCTGTCATTACGACCTGTTTTAGTTTTAACAAAGTCTCTTGCCGTCTGACCACAAATCCAACCAGTAGGCATATCTGCAATCTTGGAACCAGGAACAAGTGAATCCATGTTCTCATTCAGATTGATGGATGTTCTATCCCTGTCAATGGTAACTCCTTTCTTCAACTGTACCACCTTGCCAAATATATCATTGGACAACCATTCGAGGGTTTCTTTGGCTCTGGCAGAACCGCTGACCACGTTACCTACAGTCGTGATTATCTTCTGCATACCAGTTTTTCCATAATCTGCTTCCAACTGTGGCAATTCCTGAAAGCCTAAGGCAACACTTACCTTGTTACTTCGAGCAGTACCAATCAATCGGTCTATTTTGTGGAAATATAATGTTGGCAACTCATCAACTATGATACTGACAGGAATATTCTTTCCTTGGCCAGTATTCACTCGTGTCACGAGACGATTCAAAATAAGGGCATTCAATGCACCGATAATGCTTTCCATCTCAGGGTCATTAGCTATAAGCAAATAGCTTGGATGCTTAGGGTCGGACACCTTCAAGTCAAAGTCATCGCCATCCTTGCTGAATATCCAGTATGATTCCTTGGTCGCCAATCTGGAGGTAAATACTCGAAGGGTACCTATCATACCTTCCAACTGTTCCATCGCCTTGTTCTCAAACGCCGTTCTAAAAGGACCAAGCAGTGGAGCAACCTCGGTGTCAGTCATCAAGACTTCAAAGATGGTTTCATAGCTCTCATTCAGGAATGATAAGATATGAGGCATGTCGCTATACTTGCCAAGCCAATAAGCTGGTTCCGTTATATTTCCCATGGCATCACGCACAATGCCAGTTGGCTTTATCATACCTGTCTCAGGATCGATGGTCTTGTCAAAGTTCATTTCATTGCCATTCTCGTCATAAGGTCGCTTCTCATAATTACAGAAGAAATAAATGCAAGCAGCCAAGAAGTTCACCGCAGAAGTTTGGAAGAACTGGTCGCTACCACCGCCACCTTCTTTTTTTCCCTTTTGTAAGGATTCAAGAAGCGTCTCTGCCGTCTCACTGGCAGCTGCAAGGTTTCCAATATACTTCAGTTGGATAGGATTGACTCGACGGCTATACTCTACATTAACGAAATTGATGATATTAAACTGACACCCATCTGGAGTCTTACCTTCTTTCTTATTTATCCTGTAATGGTAGTAGAGTTTTTGCGCAAGAGTCGGGAACTTGTAATCATACACTACCAAGGCAAATCCCTTCGCACTATGTTGTCTGATGAAAGGCTCTATAATGGAGAATGTCTTTCCTGAGCCAGGCGTACCCACTACCCATGTTCCACGGAACGGATTGATGACATTTACCCAACCTTTTCTGAACTTTCCCTTATGGTAATAGCGCATGGGAATGTTGACACTATAGTCGTTCTCGATTTTCTTCTCCATCTGCTCGAAGCTCTCATTCTCGAAATTAAAGCGATCCTTCAGCAATCCGTCCTTCAAGTATTTTGAGATATTATCCAATGCCACATGACAAAGGACAGTTCCTAACACGGACATCAAGAAATATAGCCATGTACTGCTATACAGGCTAAAGAAACTTGGTTTCCAGTTCTGGTAAAATACCCATACTGATAGAAAAATCAAGATGATTCCTATGGATATAGGATATATAACCATCTTCTTTGCACTGAACTCCAAATGTTTTTTATTACGTGTTCCTATGCATGTGACACAAATAATCAACAAGGTCATCACCTTGCTGTGAAGGAGATGACCATCCTGATAAACATCCATCAGCTTAATCCTATCATGAATATCCACGAGAATGCCACCCCAATGGTCTATGACATTAGGGTCTATGGCATACTCAAAAAATTCCAAGACGAGGGAGACATAAATGAATGTACGAAATATCTTGTACGTTGTCTGTAAGTCCTTGCTTTCTTCCATGCTTATTTCTCTGCATTATTCAATCTTATCAACATTATTGGTCTAAAAGGGTACTCGAAATGTTTGTCCGCACTCTCGAAGCGTCCTGAATATAGACTATATCGCCAAGCTCTGTCTGTTTGCGCATCCTCACATTCAGTGCTTGTCCAATACCAACAACTCTCATTGTTTATTGGCAAGACATCGCCGTTGCATTTGCTTATAGTCGTGTTAACGACATCCCTTGCAACATACAACCTATACATTTCAGCTACCGAAGGGACATAATACTTGGGATTGACGCTCTTTGCCAATGGAGAAGCTATCTGATTGTAACGTAAAGAGGTCGTATTTGTCTCACCATCATACTGGACGATGTTGGCAGATGTCCCCTGTACAAAATAGGTTGTGTCTGGGTCACTGAAAGCCTTACCTTCATACTCCTTCAAAGACACCGCATAAGCTATACCTGATGTCTCATCATTCTTATCGACATAAAATAATACTGCCTCTGGAACATTGCCATCCGCCATGCACTTCTCATATGTGACAACATCACCATTGGTACAGTACACCATACCCGGAGCCCACGAGTGCCAACTATAGTCCTCAAATGTATGATTGTCGCAAGATGTAACGAAAGGAAGCATAGCCACCAATCCTGCTAATATTTTATTCTTTTTCATATCGTTTCTATTTAGCGTGAACCTGTTGGAATCTTGAATCCTAATACGACACCAGTACGAAACAAGTCCTTCCCATTGATACATAGGTCTGTCTTTACTTGCCAAAACAAATGCCAACCATGGCGAAGGGCATAATTCTGCTCGTAGCCAACATTTGCCCAACCTACAAAATCATGCGTGTCACTTCCACCACTTGCTCCGATTCGTAAACTACCATAAGCATTTTTCGTCCTATATACACAAGGCTTGTAAGCTACCCCAAATCCCCACGTCCGATAATTCTTCCAAAAAGAATCCTTGGTGATATGCCCAACCCTCTTGTCTTTTGAATATTTCACATAGCCATTGGCAAAATATTCCCAGGCGTTGTGGTTCTGTATTTCATGCTCAACTGCAAGAGTGGCATCAAAGCCCTTTTCATACAAAGTACCTACACCAACTGACAGGCGATTGCCATTGCTCTGAGCTTGCATCATCATGGATGATAGAAGCATGCAAAACAGCAATAGTACATTTCTCATATTATTCATATTACAAATATTACCTTTATTACTTATATTTTTCAATTCTCATTGAGCAATGACTTATTGAACGAATCTGCATTCAAGACATCCTCATACTCAATGCTTATGCTGATTGTCCTTCCGCTAATTTGTCTCTCGCTCAACTCGATGGTCAGAATCTTATCATTAGGGAAGGTCAATTTCTTAACGGCAAGGACATTTCTATATCCATACTGAAAAGAAGGACTGTCATCAAGGACAAGTTCTGGTGTTAGCTCTATGGTCTGAACGGTAGTGGACTTCGCTGTTTTCTTATCATTGAGTTTCAATCTCAACTGGTCTATGTCAAAACGAATGTTCGTTCTGTTTTCCACAGAGAAATCCAAGAAGAAATAATCACCTACGCTATAGATGTTGTTCAATCGCATCGTCATCCTATGTTTTTTCGAGGAAACATTCCTGAAATTTGCTGGTGATGACCATATCTGACGAGCATACCGAACCATGTCCTCGGTTGACATACTCACGGCAGGATTCTTGTAAGGAGTTCTCTCATCCAGCTCTATGGTCTTGTCCGTCACTGCTTCATCCATTCTTGATGTGTAAATAAGGGCATACTGCGTACGGTATCTTTCTGTTACCAACGTAACAACAGCAAGTACGTCACCGTCATGATTCACATCCACACCTTCCTTGGGTTTCAAGCGTATTGTATTTTTGATCGGTTGGTCACCAACCACTTTGTCCGTGCTTATGTCAACAAATCGCACAGGTTCACTAGCTGTAATCACCGTGGTTACATTCTCATTGACAGTAAGCATCTGCATGTCATTGTAGGTTTTCTGTCCCCAAGATACGGTAACCGAAGCCACGCTAAGTGCGACTACGCAAAAATATTTCAACAAGTTCATAATTTCTATTTTTAATTTGTTACTTTTTCTTTTCTTTGCTATTGATTAAATACACCTGGGTTCCATACTTAATTTTAACCCGATTCTTTTTGATGTTCTTTGAGAGGGCATTGGATGCCTTTTGATATGCGTTCTGCAAGGCTTGCATTCCCCAGTTTCCAAACTTATTACCATTGGAAGAACCATCGTTGAGATTCATGCTTTGGTTGAATGCGCCACTGGCTATGTCCTTGGTTGCCTCTGAGAAACTACTTTTTGGAACATACAATCCTTCCATGCCATCCGTATCATAGATGCTGAGATTAACCTTCACCAGCTCATCATTCACGAGGACACTTTTCACATTTCCCTTGACACGCTGCTGTCCGAAACCACTCATCAGGCAATATAGATAACTGCCTCTTGGAATCGTTCTTTCACCAACATCTATGTCATCCAACAAACGCAACCTGACACGGCTTCCATCCACTGCCTTTATATCTTCATCAACGATAGCCCTAATCAACTTATGCACTGGTTCGTTGACGGCAATCGTATTGAAATACTCCGACGGTTCCTTATGCTTCTTGACAGCTTCCTCTGCTTCTGCATCCTCAGAGATAGCATTGACCGAATACTCATTGACTGTAGCATTGCCTTTCACCTCACCCTTGGCTTGTTCCTTGCCTTGCATGGAATTACCTGATATGGCATCCTTATTGGATGTTTCAGCTTGACCACCATCAACCTGTCCTTTGCCTTCATTACGAGCATCGGCAAGTGCCTTTCTTAGGCTTTCCAAAGTTTCTTCTTCCTCTGGAGTATTGCCATTGGAACGGTCATTTGTCAAAGCATTGTCCTTTGCTTGCTGCTCACGAATCTGGGCTTGCAGCTTACGAAGTTTCTCCATGGACTTCTGAGCCTCATTGCTACTCTGATCCATTGCGGCAACCTCCGCATCGGAATACTGGGACTCATACTCCTCCTTTTGGTCTTCACCTCCTCGCTCGATATTCTCCACTGCGGACTCATCCTTGATCTTTCCAAAGTTATTGACCATGTTACTGTATTTGTCGCCGATTCCATCGCCTTTTAGATTGGCATCAGGCAACTTGTCGTTGTAGTATTCCGTGGTCTCTAACTTGGAGGGTGCTTCCGCTGCCTTAGTATCAAAAAAACGAAAAAAGAAATACCCAAAGAAGAGTATCGGCAGATACAGTATGGCTGGCAGCATGTATTTTGGCTGTCTGAAATTAATTTTGTCTGTAACTTTCATATTGCTCTATCATTTGTGATTTGTCTTTTGACTGCTCTTTCTTCTCTGTCGGATTCATCTTGTTTCCATCTACATGATGCCTGTTGAAATGCAAGACCTTTTCTTGTCGCTTAATGGCACTGGAAGGCTGTTGCTTATAGCTAACAGCCGTGGACATTCTGTATAGATTCAGACCGATGCTAAATAGCACGAATCCAAATATGAAGGCAAGGAACAGTTTGGGATGTCCTGAGGCAAAGCCCTGCACCTTCATTGCCACCTTGTCAAGTTTTACAGCCTTGGCAAAGTTTTTACCAGCCTCTACGGTTTTCTCATGTTTTTCCTTATAACCAGGATCGTCCTTGTCTGGGATTTTCTCGCCAAATATCATTTTCTTTACTTCCATAGCAGAATGTTTAATAGTTAGACTTCGTATGCTGTTCCATATCCTTGTTCAGGAGAGTTCTCCAGTTCACGATAAGCAAGCCATGGGGATTGTTCTCCGTCCTTGGGACTCGCTTCAAAGAGCCTTCCGTAACCAGCTCTCGCATGAGAACGGATGTTCTTCTCTCTATACGCTGTCTTCCATAATAGGTGAACGACATCTTTTCCCTGTCAAACTTGATGCTGTCACAGAATATACTGAACACAGCACTGGTTCCCATGATATTGCCATAGAAGCCCTTTTCCTTCAGCGCATTGTACTGGGCAAGTCCAGTCTCGTCAATCAGGTACATAGCCTTTTCCATCGTGTACTTGATGTACTTGTCATCAGGTGCCAAGGTAAAGAAATAATGATGGAACATCTCGACATGGCTCTTTGCCTCCACGTCCAAGGTTTCTTCCATGTTGCTCCTGTTCACCAAGATTGGGACATTGCCATCGAGGACATAAATCTTCTGCTGCGCATCATTGACCATTCCCTTGGCTGTCCAGATGCTACCCAAGGAGATTACAACGCACCCCACAAGAAAGAGGCTGCAAAGTATGAGGACAAGCTTGATTTTGTTTTCTAAGTTTTTTATTACCATAATAAATACAACTTTATGTTTATACTCCTATTACCTTTCCTGCGGAATTACGCATTGACGTTGCTATTCCCTCACCGAAACTTCTGGTTGAGAACGCCGTCTCTCCCTCTGGTATCATCCAAGCCGCAAGGTCTGGAACCAAGTTCAGGCATTTCAACGCCACAACGCTGGCTGCCATCAGATAACCTGCCGAGAAAAAGGAATTTTGCAGATAGTTCACCACGCTCTCGTCCGTAGCTGTCACCGCCGCCAAATCATTGTACTGAATATTGATGACTATATCGAAGAGCAAGAGGACATAGAAGCCGACGAAGTAAAGCATCGACCCATAGAAATGAACCGTCAGATACCTGATAATCCACTTTGCCCATGCTCCTTCCCATTTTGGCAAGAGGGAGAACGCCCATTGAATCGGTCCGAATATCGTGAGCATTCCCAATAGGATTTGTTGGCAATAGATGGTTCCCCACCAACCTATCCTGAAAGTTATCAACGCTATCAGCATGATTACCTTGTCAATCATCATGACCAGTCCTGCCGAGGTACTTGTCATGTCTGCCTTCATGATGTCCTTCTCTTCCTGTGCCGCAGCATCGGCATCCGTCGCATCCTGCACGCTACTTTGCGTCAAGAGTGCGCTCACGGCATTGCTCGCTGCCTTGATGGTTGATATGGGGTCTGAAGTTTCCTCACCCAGTTGGAACATCAACTGCTGGACATCCTTCATCCTGTCCTCGACCTGAGCCGCCTCATTCTCATACAAGTCATGGGTATAGCTGCCAATGGCGTTGGGAACGTAACTCAGAAAGTCCAAGGCGCACCATGTGCTGTTGCCACCAGCTATGCCTGTGTCGGCAGGTGGGTACCACCAACAGAGGATGATGCTTACCGCCAATGGCTTGAAAAGTTTCATCACATCCAAAGGCTCACGCTTGACCATCATCTTGTAGGCCATGTTTGCGCACATGATGATGGCAAAGAGTCCTGCCAATGCCATGGACATCTGGAGAATCCACCAAAATGGTCCCTGTCCGCCTGTAAAGGTTGCGTCCGTTAAGAACTCGTTCGTTCGGAATATCACATCATCAATTTCCTCTTCAAGGAGGTTGATGCCGAAATCTACCGCTGTACTGTCATTGCTCATAATTCTATTGTTGCTTTATTGTTTTTCTATCTTTGAATGCCCAGCCTCGTTGGCGGAGTCACGCCAACGGTTATATGATGCCGCTGCATTTTCACCGACCCTATGCTGGAAGCGAGCCAAAGCCGCCACCAGCTTGTCTGCCTTGTTCTTCGTTGTCAAATAACGAATCCTCAGCAAAAGGTAATCGTTCGACGCAGTTATCTCATCCAATATGGCAAGGTATTGCTTTTGCCTCTCGCTATTCGGCATGTAAGCCTTCTTTGTCACCTTGATGGCAAAGTCATACATCTTGCCAAGCTCATTCCACGAATCAATCTCTTCCTGCTTGGCTTTGCCTGTGAGATAGCTGACATTTGACTTCATCGCCATCAGCTTCTCCTGAATTTTATTTCCTTCCGTTAGCCAAGCGAGATCCACTTCCCTGTCGGCGACATTGGTGACCTCGACCTTTGCCCTTCCCTCCAAGTCGGACTTGATACTGTCCGCATACTCAACCTGTGGCAAGGAAGAAGTATTGGCAGCTATGCGCAACTGGTTCTTTACAGAAGTTACCGCCTTCGCTCCCTTTTTATAGTTATTGTGGGAAACCGTATAGTAAATCTCTGGCGTCAATGTTCCTGAGCCCAGTTCCATGACCTCTATCTGTGCTTGCTTGGAAGCGTCATGGTTATAGGTCATGCTCTGACCATTGGAATGGATGGCGAATACAGACATCGCCAAGACGAGCATTGTTTTAATCTTATGCATAATCTTTCGTTCATTAATATCAATAACCAAGGTGTCCTGCCTCCAGCCACCTTTCTATGGCATCGTTAGCGACTTCCCGAATGGTCTTGGAGCGATATAGCTCGGACTTCCAGTAACTCGTTCTCGCCTGTATGAACTTCCATGTTTGATAATAGGCACTGTTCACAATGGCTTTTATCCTATCCAACGACTTGTTGACTTTCTCGACCATGAGCATCATGGAGGCTGTGGTACAATGTACCTTTCCACTCGCATAACCTGCCAAGACCACGACCGAGGAATATAAACTTTGGCATTCTTTCGTCAGGTTCTTTACAGCCCTTATGTTGACAGCCAGCAACAAGGTGTCAGCGGTCTCAAATTTGCCACGCCTAACAATCTTGTCATTATAGGCAGACAGCATCGTCTTGTACTTGCCAATCTTATCACTTACGTTGTCATAGGTTCGATAGACATTGAATCCAGTGCTTACCGTGCTATATACAAGGTCTATCACATCGAAAGCCTTGGTATACTTGTCAAGTTCGAGATTGATGTCACGATAATCCCTATGAGTTACTTGGCTTGCCTGATGAAGCAACTTGTTGCTCTCCTCCAAGGTCGCTCTCGCAAAGAGCAAGCTACGCTGTTTCTTGTGGTCATTGATGTATGCCTCTATGGTCGGAATATCCTTGGGCACCAACTGCGCTTTCAGTTCCAAAGGCAGAAGGTTTGTCAGACAGGCAAGTAGCATAACCAACAAATATTGATAGCGTTTACTACCTATATGACAGAGCTTTATATCTTTGTTTATATTACCCATATTATTTTTATTACCGTTATTTTTAATATTATTTCATCTTACTAGACTGTTGCCTTATTCATCATATCGGTCATCTTCTTTTTCTTCGTCATAGAAGGCACTGCCTCCATTATGCAACCAACGCCTACGGCATTTTTCGGCTATGGATAATTTTCTGTTACTGTCGGCATTCAACTTCGGAATCAAGTCGTGAACCCAGTCCAAGAGGCTGTGCTTGTAATGAAGGAATTTTTCCACAGTGACAAGATCCGTGTATATCTTTGCCAAACGTGCCTCGATGTCCCTGGCGATTTCAAGTCGATCACTTGCCCAAAGCAAATGTCTCACTCCATCCGCATCTTCTGTTTCCGAAGTTGGTGACTTGGAATATTCAACGCAGACATCGCAACTTGGAAACTCCTTGGAAAGTTCACTGATTTTCTCATTGACGAGCCTTGCGTTTTCCTCATCGCTCTTCGCAGGGTCGAGTTCCATGATTTCAGCAACGGAGCTGTCACTCCAAGAACTGGTCAGCTGCCAATCTATCTGCACAATGGCACGATGTATCTTGATGCCAAGGAAATACTTTGGCTTTCGTGCTATGGAAAGGGTTGCCTTGAACGTTACAGTTCCTTTTACACTTCCTACTGTTCCGTTCCTGACAAAGGTATAACCTTCCCAAGCTCCATTGTCTGTCCAAGTTATATGATACGCATCCTTCATTGCCTTCATCAACTGGGGAATGCGATTGTAATCATCCGTCTGGGCTCTCTCACCTTCCTCTGCTTCTTGCATAGCTTGCTTTGTTTCGGCGATTTGTTTGTTGGTCGCATCAATCTGTGATTGCAGCTCTGAAATTTTCTTCTTGTTTTCCTCATACTTCTTTCGATAGGAGTCAGTCGCTGCCGACGAGGTACTTTGAGACATCTTTCGTAACAGCTCGCTGTTTTCCTTGTTCAAGGCATCCTGTTGAGCTTGCAAATGAGCAGTTTCTTTCTGCAAATCACCGAGCTTGGCTTGCAACTCATTGGTATCAATCTGGCTGTCACCGCCAAGAGTGGTTGCCATCGAACACTTTTTTGTATGATTATCCACATATTTACCACAACTGCCACATTTGTAAGTGGTGCTTCCCTTACCCAACTGTCCACCGTCATGGCAAGTGATTGTGAAGGTAGCGGAGGACGAGCCTGCCAACTTTCTCGCATCTGTCGCCGAATAGTAACGACGATTGTCATACCCTATATAATAGGTATAGTTCGACTCCTGCGGATGCTGGCTGATATAGTCGTTCAATTGCTCCGAGTTCTCTATCTCCTGATGCTCACCATTGGCATTGTACTGGGCGAGGTGAGCATTCATCTGAGCCATGAACGTATTCCAATCCATGCTGTAACTGTCAAAGACCGCCTCATAGACTTCTTCCTTGACATCCCATGACTTGGTTACGCTGATGCTATAAGCGTAAGCCTTGGCATACATTCCGCTTTTCTTCTTGCTCAGTATATATGCCGACCTACTATAGTATATGTTATACTTATACTTGGAATCCTGCGCATTCAACTCAGAGACCTTTTTTCGATTCCATCCTGCAAAGTTCTCCGAATTACTCAGAATAGCTTCTGTCTGGGAAGAATTGGGATAGAAGTTCTCATCCTTTGTGTTGATTCTATACCACTGGTCTCCGTACAAGATGCTATTGTCATCCGTTGGCGGTTGGTAATCACAAAGTTTCTCATTTCCATAGTCCCTCCTGTATATATACACCCTCTGTGTATAATACTGACCTTTGGCTGCACTTTGGAAGTCATCCATCCACTTCGTCAAGTTATAGTCACCCAAGGCGAAGAAACCTTCAATATTGTCCTTGCCAGCAAACTTCTCCAAGATTTGCGTAGTTGAGAGACTCTTGTAATCGGCGAACATGCCGCTTGCGTTGTCAACAAGGGTCAGAACGCTTCCCATCTTGTCATCAAACGAGCTGTTGAAACTTGTGCCTTGCAAAAGTTGGTTCATGCCATTACCGAACCCTGCACCAGCCAAGCCAACACCTTTGCCTATCAGGTTGTCCAAGTCTTTCTCCAAGTTCTCCTTGGTAAAGCTACCAGCTATGTCATCGCCCAAGTTCTCAAAGATTCCTTTCCAGTCCATTCCTCCTAACTTAGACAAGTCAAAGATTGGTTTCAACTGCTCGGAAATCTCCAAGAAGGGCAAATCCTTGAAACTGAGGGAAGAGTTTGTAACAACACTCTCGAATTGCTGACAAAGGGACTTCACATCTTCCGTGGTCTTCAACAAGTAACTTCCCCAATAGATTGCCGTGGAGGGGTCTTCCATCATCAACCTCGCACAGGTGAGCGTCCTAGGAATGATTCGCTTCGAGACTATGTTGTAGATACGCTTATAATAATAGTTCTCGTCTGCACTGTTCCAAAGGTTCAGGTTCGTGAGCGCCTTCCTGTCAAGATACTTAGAGGAGAATATTCCTGCACTCGCCACTTCGGCAGCAGTATAGCTGTCGTATATCTTCTGAAGGTTCTCATTGTGCAAGGCTTCCATGGAGGCTTCCGTCATGAAAGCCTCGGACATGGCTGCCATCGTCTTGTAGTCAACATTGACACTCGCATACTGCGCCCTGACAGTGAGGGCTGTCAGAGCGAGGGTTAACAGTATGGCTACAAACTTTCTCATGATTTTTCTTTATTCTATTGTTTTCTTAAATTCAGAATATGACCTACAGAATTGACTTTCTGGGCAAAGGCAAGGGATTTGTCAATGCCTGAGAGGTTCCAGTCACGACAATAGGCTTCTATGGCTTTCTGGTGAGAGCAACGCAACTCTTCCTTGTACAGTTTCAAAGCCTCTTTCTCCGCTCGTTCCGTCGTATAGGTCATGTAGCACTCCCTTGGCTCCTCTACGCCATAGACATCGCTGACCAAGCCACGGCGTATGAAAACTTCCCTGAAGAAACTTCGTCCCTCCTTGTTCTCCAAGCGGTTGATGGTGAATATCTTGCTGCACTCGACATCCGTCAAGCCAAGGACAGCCTTGATGTCATCGAACCGTTCCTTGAACTTTCCCTGGTCAAGCAGTATCGTGATATCCGAGTTGTTGATGATGGCTTCCTTGACAATGGGGCTTCCAATAATGTCCTGCAACTCCTGTGTCACCACACCGACCATCGCCCAGAACTTTCGGGCGGTCTTATACAGATACTTGATGTACTCCGCCATCATCGGAGAAGCTACCGCCTTCCATGCCTCCTCGATGACAAGCACCTTGCGGTTCTTCTTGATTCGCATCTTCTGGATGAAAACATCCATGATGATGAGGGTGACAAGCGGAAACAGGGTTTTGTTGTCCTTGATGGTGTCTATCTCGAATACGATGAACGTCTCATCGAACAACGAGGAATCAATGTTCTCGTTCAGGGTTCTCTCATAGGTTCCTCCCCGATAGAACTCAGACATGGAAAAATTGTACGATGACATGTCGATACCAGTAATCCTGTTCTCGCTACAGATATAGGGAAGTCTCGCCGTGCTATACTCAAAGAAGGTGTTGAAGGATAGTTCATCTACGACCAATGCCTTGCGACGGTCTTCCATGTCCTTGATTTTACTCCATATTCTTTCCTCTACATCCTCATTGGTGTCCGTAGGCTTGCCCTCAGTGGCTGTCTCTATCAAGAATTTCTTGTGCAAGGCTTCTATCTGGGTCTTGCTATATCCCTTGAAGCCCATGAAATATGCCTCGTAGTATTCCTTGATGACTTGCTCGATAAGCAGTTCCTCTATCTTGGAAGGGATGGCGGCATTGCCTTTCCATATGAGCATGACCAAGTTCTTCAAGAAGTCCATCTTCTCCACATTCAACTCTTGACGCTGAATCTTGAAAGGGTTCATGGTGATAGGATGCTCTTCCGTATAGCTGATGTACTTGCCACCGACATACTCACATAGTCCCTCATAGGAATTTCCTGTGTCAACCATTACGACATCCGTGTTCTGCTCCCACAACTGGCGAACAACGCTGTTCATGTGGAAGCCTTTATTTATAGCCTAACGCATTGAGCCACAATACTTTCTTAAATACAATAAAATCTAAACGGTACAAATTTAGAGCAAGGGTAAAACAGCTGTTCAAAGCACTCGGCAAAGAGAAAAAACTATGACAGGGGCAAAAAGCAGATTTAAGATTATTTATGAAAATATTTCGGGCTATTTTGGCTGATTGCTATCCAAAGAGTGCATTTTTGATAAAAAGTACAACTCTCATCATCCATAAAGAGTGAGACGGTCGAAAAAGGAAAAGAGGTGAGTTAGAACCTTGCAAGGGGGCTGCAAAGATGGTCAAAAATGGGTGTCTTGTACCTTGGTTGTATCTCTATCGGCATATATGGCTGATATACAACGGAGGTTAATAATTCGGCGGCAATAGAATAGCGTTTGAAAGACGTATTCATTGTTTAGTAGTTTTCCTGATAAAATGTTAAATTTAGGGTAGTTAGATTAGTTTTTCTTCCAATTGTTTGGTTTTTTGGAATTGAATGCCTACCTTTGCATTGACAAATCCCGCTCGCTTCCCATAAGAACAGCGTACCCAGCGGGACATTTTTTAAATTGTAGGTATATGAAAGTTATAAAGAACAAGACAATAGATTTTGCAACCGCAGTTCAGGCTCCCGTCATTAACGGAAATAGAGCTGCACGGACAGGTTATGTCCGTTTGGTTCGCCTTATCACTGACGAGCCTGTTCCTCAACAAACTTCATATACGGGAAAAATTGAGTTGAGGTAGGAATGGCTGTATATACAAAAGAATACGAATCCCAGCCAGAGGCTATTCTTACAAACGTCATTATCTGTCCAGCCGTAGATTTGTCGGCAAACGTGGCTGTTCCTGTTCATTGCCAAGTTGAAAATGTATTGTGGGACACAGGAGCGACCAATACATTGATTTCACAGGAAGTTGTAAATGCTTTAGGGTTACAACCGAAGAACAAGGCTCTTATTTCGAGTGCAGGAGGTGATGTCGAATCCTGGACTTACCTTGTTCATGTTATCCTTCCAACAGGAACAGCAGAGTTGAATGTTCAGGCTCTGCTTAACGACAATTCAGACTATGATGTGGTGATTGGCATGGATATTATAAATTCATGCGACTTCTGCTATACAAACAAAGACGGCAAAAGTACATTCTCCTTATGTCATCCAGCAAAGGAGAAAATCATTCTGAAATAAACCAGCCATAGGCTTTCTTTCAAGAAAGACATGTGCGACAACAATAATGACAGATGTGACATTCGCATCTGTCTTTTGCTTTTTACGCCAATAAGAGGCCATTTCCTTACACAAAATATACGAGATTTGAGCAAGAATTAGTTAATTATGGTTAAATTTAAGGTTTATACATACTTTTCCATAACAAAATGAGGTTGTATTGAGATTTTCTTTGTACTTTTGCAGCGGACTATTATCGCCATGTTTATAGCCATTGAGGTTAGACGTGTTCTTTCGTGATGGCATACAAGGCAGCCTACGCCGTGCTGAGTATGGCGGAGTCATAATGACAAAGCGGTACAAAGCGGGCATTGGGTGGGAAAGATAGTCCAGACATAATGAAGGCGTTTACTAACGCTCTGTTTAAGACAGTCTGTAATCTAGCAAATTAACAGTTATCATAGTCTTGAGCAAAGCCAACGGTAGATGTCCCGGGTGTGATAATATCGCTCCTGCGGAGACCTGTAAGCACGGATTGTACCTTTTCGGGCACAACAATTGTTTATTATGGTCTCCTAATGGAAATGATTATTCATATCGGCGTGGGCTCTGACGTTGTCTGTTCAACTATGATAGGCAATTGCTAGAGCCTCAGACTGTGGAATAGACAACAGACGTTTCCACGCTCTTTTTATGTCTATATTGCTATTAACGAGCAACGACATATAAGCCGATATGAACGCATTGCTTAATGCGCATACCAAACGAGGTTGCGATTCACCTCCTCACATTGGATTTGCCTCCAATGTCTCCCCCGAAGCCCAAAGCTCACAAACAGGGGTGTCCTCGGAATATGTCCAGCAGGAAGGTTACAACTGGTTTGTTCTTCGTGCTACTTATAACAGGGTAAATGCAGCCGTAGAGAAAGCAAAGAAGAATGATATTAAGACATACGTGCCGATGCACTATGTACTAAAAGTGATTGCTGGGAAGAAGAAGCGAATACAACAGCCTCTTCTTCCCAACTTTCTTTTTATATACGCCACAAGGGAACAATCAGACAGTTTTGTGAAAAAGACAGTTGATGCCCCAATCTCTTTTATAAAATATTATTTGGATAAGACGCTTCCTCCAGAGGCAAACGGTAAAAATCCTCCGCTTATTATACCATACAATGCAATGATAAATTTTATCAAAGCAACAAGTACTGATAGTGAGCATGTACGCATTGTTACAGCGGAACAGTGTCACTATAAAAGTGGAGATAAAGTACGAGTAATAGCTGGTGACTTCAAGGGAGTGGTTGGAAAAGTTGCCAGAATAGCAGGACAACAAAGAATTGTTGTTGAGATCTCGGGATTGTGCCTTGTCGCTACTGCGTATATTCCTACTGATTTTATTGAGATTGTCAAATAATGCCGAAAGGCATATTGTTTAATTTAAATTTTTTATTTTATGAAGACAAAAAAGAAATTGCCCGTTCGTTTTACGGGTCAGCACTTTACTATTGATAAA